>Ga0194133_10002782_pt1 | contig 26205 bp, 24 predicted proteins | sample TA2KigOf40mmetaG_FD_155448 | JGI IMG/M metagenome (GOLD analysis project Ga0194133, IMG submission 155448) | Freshwater microbial communities from Lake Tanganyika, Tanzania - TA2015055 Kigoma Offshore 40m | ecosystem: Environmental > Aquatic > Freshwater > Lake | place: Tanzania: Lake... | reverse complement strand
GCCCTCTACACATCCAACCGAATAGATGCCATAAGACCCTATGTATCCGCATCGGGTGCTACGTGGATACGAACACCCAAAACACCTACTCAAGTTGTGGTCAATACGGCCTTCACCGGACGCTTACTGAATACACTGAGTCTAAACCAGAATTTCAACCGCCAAACCGGCTTGGTTGGCGACTAAAAGCAATGCGATTAGTAATGTTTTTACTATCATACAGAGAAATTAACATCGTTTCTTTTTTTCAACGAGAAAATCGTGCCGATGTTACTCTTCTATCGCTAGACTTCGAGGCCGACGGCGCGCATGAGGGCGATGGCGTTGGAGTGAGTGACGATGCCGGGCTGCATTTTGTAGTCGAAGTGCATTTTGCCGTCGACGAGTTGGTCTTCGAAGTGGACGTTGGAGGCGCGGGGCTTCAGGTCCTCGGCGATTTGGGTGAGGGCGAGGTCGTGGGTGCTGGCGAGGCCGATGGCGTTGCTCTCCACCAAGCCTTTGAGGATGGCGGCGGCGCCGATGCGGCGGTCGTGCGAGTTGGTGCCGCTTAAGACTTCGTCGATGAGAAAGAGCATGGGCGTGGGGCCTTTGGCCTGGTGCATGATGTCGCGGAGGCGAAGGATCTCGGCGTAGAAGCGGGAAGTGTTGTTTTGGAGGGAGTCGTGGGTGGAGATGGATGCGCCGATGGTGAGGGTGCTGATTTCGAGAGTGGCGGCAGAGACGGGAGCGCCGGCCAAGGCGAGAACGGCGTTGGTGCCGACGGTGCGCATGAGGGTGCTCTTGCCGGACATGTTGGAGCCGCTGATGACGAGGACTTGGGCGGATGGGTTGAGGTGGATGTCGTTGGGAACGGCCTGGTGGGCGGGCATGAGTGGGTGAGTGAGGCGGGTGGCTTTGAAGGTGGGTGAGGTGGTGGTGATGGTGGGGAAGATGAGGGTTGGGTTTTCGTAGCGATAGTTGGCGAGGGAGCTGAGGGCTTCGATTTCGCCGACGGCTTCGATCCAGCGGCGCATTGCGGGGCCGGATTGCTTGCGCCAGTCTTCGAGGGCGGCGGCGAGGTGGAAGTCGTAGAGGATGAAAAAGCCGAAAAGCTTGACGAGAAAGTGGTCGCGGGAGTCGGCCATGTCCATCCAGAAGCGGAGTTTTGCGATGCGCCTCGAGGGTGGGTCGCCCGCGATGTCCAGCCGGGCGCGGAGGGTTATCAGGTGTGAGGTTTGGAAGGTTTCTTTCTCGATGCGGGCGAGGACGGCGGCGAGGAGGGCGATCTCGTAGGAGGCGCCTTCGGCAGCGTGGAGGACGCGATCGATTTGGGCTTTGAAACGGAAGAGGGTGATGCCGCAGAGGATCGCGATGGGGAGGTAGAACAGACGGAGGTTGGGGATGTTAGCGCCGAGGATGTCGGCGGCGAGGGCGAGTGCGCCGAATAGACCGAGGAGGGAGATGGCGCGGTAGAGAGGGCGGGGCGCGTGATCAAGGGGGGTGGCGGGGGCTTCGCCCCAAGACTCAAGAGAGTTGACCTTGAGGGGTTTGGTTTTGGCGGCGATGACAGCGAGGTCTTCACGGAGGTCGAGGGCGGGAGTGAGTTCTTCGATCGATTGCTGGCGGGCTGTGATGACTACGGGAGGGGCTGGATTGAGGAGCCAGTGGGCGAGAGTGGATTCGCCCATGCGGGTGCGAGCGCGGCAGAGGAGTTCGAAGAGCGAGCCTTGACCGAAGAGGTCGAGGTCGCTTGCGTAGAGATGTTCGGGTGGCCGATGGGATTCACCGGTGACACCGCGGCCTTGCCAGTTGCCTTGCGTGCGGGCGATCGATTCTTCGTAATAGGCAATGGCGCGCTTGAGGGTGTCAACGGCTTGCTGGCGTTTCTGAATAGCGATGCCGATGGCGATGAAGGCGAGGATCGATACTGCCACAGCGGGCCAAAGCTGGACCCAGGCGGTGGTGAGAGCAGCGGCGACGATGAGAAGGCGGAAGTTGCCAAAGCGGGCGGCTTCAGAATCGGCTGTTTGGAATGTGGCCTGGCGAGCTTCGAGGCGGGCCTGATACTCGGTGGGCACTTAAGCGAGTTCCCGGAGGTCAGCGGCTAGAGACTTGGCCTGCTCTTTGTCGGGCATCGCGACGAAGATCGTGTCGTCGCCGGCGATGGTGCCGACGACGTTTGGGTAGTCCTCCGTATCGAGTGCGATGGCTAGCGACATCGCGTGGCCAGGCGAGGTCTTGATCACCACAAGATTTTGTGCGGCGGTGGCGGAGAGCATGAACTCGCGGGCGAGCGAGAGGAACTTGGGCGTGGTGGTGCCGCCAAGTTCAGCGTAGCCCTGCGGTGTCTTGACGAGGCCGAGTTCGCGGATGTCCCGAGAGAGAGTGACCTGAGTGGTGTCGATGCCGCGGCGCCTGAGCAACTGCGCGAGTTGTTCCTGGGTGTGGACTTCTTCTTCGCGGATCCATTTCAGGATCTGCTGGTGGCGCTCGGTCTTGTTCATAGGGTCTCGAGACGGGTTAGAGCTTCTTTGAGTGCGGTGGCGACGCTGGTGGGTGATGTGCCACCGGGGACGACGCGAGTGGCCATACCTTTGCGGGGATCCTTGAGAAGATCGACGAAGTCTGGCGTGAAGTTGGGATCAAAAGCCTTGAGTTCTTCGGCGGTGAATTCGCCAGGGAGCTTGCCGGATTTGATGCCATGAAGCACCAGACGGCCGGCGAGCTTGTGCGACTGATGGAAGGGAAGCCCGGCGCGGGAGAGAGTTTCCGCGATGTCGGTGGCAACGACCCAAGATTCGGCAGCGGCCTGCTCGGGGATCTCTGGCTTGAGAGTGACGTTGCGGGCGACGATGGTGGTCATGCGAAGGCAGGAAATAGTTTGCTCTGCTGCGTCGAAGAGTTGCTCTTTGTCTTCCTGCATATCGCGGTTGTAGGTGAGGGGCAAGCCCTTCATGGTGAGGAAGAGGGCAGAGTAGGCACCGAAGACGCGACCGCATTTGCCGCGGATGAGCTCAAGGGAGTCGGGGTTCTTCTTTTGCGGCATCAGGCTTGAGCCAGAGGTAACGCCATCGGAGAGATCGAGCCAACCGAATTCTTCGCTCGAGTAGAGGATCCAATCTTCGGAGAGGCGAGAGAGATGGAGCATGACGAGGTTTGCGGCATGCATGTAGTCGAGAGCAAAGTCGCGATCGGCGCTGACGTCCATCGAATTGCGAGTGATGGCGGCAAAGCCGAGGTCCTTTGCAATGGCGGGGCGATCGAAGGGGAAGGCGCTGCCTGCAAGTGCGCCACTGCCGAGAGGGAGGACGTTAGTGCGGGCGTGGGCCTGGCGGAGGCGCTCGACATCGCGGGCAAACATCTCGAAGTAGGCGAGGAGGTAGTGAGGCCAGAGAACAGCCTGAGCGCGACGGAGGTGCGTGTAGCCGGGGATGACGGCGTGGGGATTGGCTTGTGCGAGATCGAGCAGGGCGGCCATGAGGGCCTTGGTGGCATCGACCGTGGCCTCGATGGTGGTGCGGAGCCAGAGGCGGGTGTCGAGGGAGACCTGCTCGTTGCGACTGCGCCCGGTATGGATCTTGTCGGCGACGGGGCCAGCTTTTTCTTTGAGCTTGCGGATGACAAAGGAGTGGACATCTTCGTCAGTTGCGCCATCGAAATAGTTGGGCGCAGAGCATTCCGCCGCGATGGCATCAAAAGCGGCGACGATGGTTTGGCGCTCTTCGGCCGTCAGAATACCGACGGATTCGAGGGCACGTGCGAAGGCTTTCGAACCAGTGAGATCTGCTTCGATGAGGAGCTTGTCGAAGTGGAGAGACTCGGAGAATTTTTCGAAATACTGATCCTGGCCGGCTTCAAAGCGGCCACCGTAGAGTTTGTCCTGCATTGTTGTTTATTGTCCTAAGCGAGCAGCATCAGCAGCAGTGCTTTTTGCGCGTGGAGTCGATTTTCCGCTTGATCGAAGACAGCGGATTGATTGGATTCTATGACTTCGTCGGTGACCTCCTGGCCGCGCTTGGCAGGGAGACAGTGAAGGAAGATGGCGTTCTTGTCGGCGTGGCGCATGAGGTCGGAGTCGACCTGGAAACCTTTGAAGGATTCGATGCGCTGTGCGGCTTCAGCTTCCTGCCCCATGCTGGTCCAGACGTCGGTGTAGATGACGTGGGACTTGGCGACTCCTTCGATGGGGTTGTTGGTGACGGTGATCGAACCGCCGTGCTGGGTGGCGAAGCGGGTGGATTGGGCGAGGATATTCGTATCAGGTTCGTAGCCTTTGGGGCAGGCGACGGTGACGTGCATGCCGATGCGTGCGCCGTTGAGCATGAGCGAGTGGGCGACGTTGTTGCTATCGCCGACGAAGCAGAGCTTGAGGCCTGCGAGAGTTTCGAAGCGTTCTTCGATGGTTTGGAGGTCAGCGAAGGATTGGCACGGGTGGTAGAGATCGCTGAGGCCATTGATGACCGGGACGCTCGACCACTGCGCGAGTTCGTCGACAGTGGATTGTAGAAAGGTGCGGGCCACGATGGCGTTGGTCCAGCGGTCGAGATTGCGAGCGAGGTCTTTGGTGGGCTCGCGGTCGCCGATGGGGCCGATCGAAACGACGCAGTCGCCGCCGAGTTGCTTGATGGCGAGCTCGAAGGTGAGGCGTGTACGAAGGCTTGGCTTCTCGAACAGGAGGCTGAGATAGCGATGCTTCAGGGTTGCGGCGTAGCGGGTGGGGTTGAGCTTTACGTCGGCAGCGAGATCAAGGAGTGCACGCAGTTCTTCGGCAGTGATCGAGAAATCACTGGTGAGATCAGCAGATGCAATGACTGGCGCCTTAACTGCGGCGTCGGAAAAGAGTGCGGCGGACATGGCTGTATTTTTATTCACCCCTTATGAATAATAATACAAAAGCTAGAGGCCAAGGAGGCGGAGGATGAAGGGGGCGACGTCGATGGTTCGCATGGAGGCGGGACGGGACTGGATGTCAGGGCCGGAGGCGATGAAGAGGGCCATGAGGTCGGGCCGGGTGGGAAGTGGGCCGTGGGCGCCGCGGGGGGTTGGGTACTTGTAGATGGCAGGTGTTGAGGATGAGGTGCTTAGGTAGTAGCCGGGGGCGAGATCGAAATAGAGATCGCCGCCGTTGTCGCCGCCAATGCCGTACTTGTTGGGGTCTGTGGGCCAGAACCACTCGGTGAAGAGAGAGGTTTCGCCGTCCTTGATCTGCGAGAGCTTTTGTTTCACTTCTTCGAGGAGAGGTTTGTCTTTGGACCGGAGATAGTAGGAGCCAACCTCAAGGCGGCCAGCGTAGCCGAGGTCTTTAAGCAGTGCTTTGATGCGGACTTCGGAGTGCATGGCGGTCATGCCGTGGTCGCTGACGATGACGAAGTGGTCTTCGGACTTGAGCTGTTGTTTGAGTTGATCGATGCGCCAGTCGATGATCTGGTAGCCCCAGCGGCGAAAGGGCTCGTTGAATTTGTCACTCTGTGTGGCCTCTGGCCACCAGCTGTGGAGCATGTCGTCGGGGGTGCTGATGTAATCGACGAGAATACGGGGCGAGAACTCGGAGAGGAGTGCGCGGGAGTGGCGCATGGTTTGGCGAGCATGGAGTTCCAGAGTTTCGAGCCAGCGGCGCTCGGCGAGGCCGTCGGTGTGTGTGGTGCCGAGTTGATCCTTTTCGTAGAAGCCACCGGCACCATTGCCGATGAAGGCACCGGCGGTGGCGAGGAGGCGCTCCTTGAAGCGGGTGGCTTGCTGGTCGCCATCCTGGCAAACGCTGAGTTCTTTGGCTTCGGATTGGTAGAGGAGGAATTCGGATGCATCCGAGTTAAGGGCGAAGAGGCGGAAGTGGACGGCGGTGATGTTGGATATTGGTAGGGCTTCGCTGAAGTATCTTGCGAGAGGACGGGCGGGGCTGTTGTTGAGGCGGATGGGCGTAGATTCCGCATCCTTGAGTGCGGCGTCGACGTAGCGCTTCCCGCTTTGAGCTGAGATGCGGATGGTGTCGTAGTGGGTGGACTTAGCGAAAACCGCGGCAGCAAACTGGATGCGGCCTGAGGTGTAGCGGAAGTACTTTATGGGTTGATTGGACTTGGCAGGTTGGGCGAAACCGAGTGGGGATGTGGTGAGCCATTCGACGTCTTTCGCTTTGAGAAGCTTTTGCGGAGAGACTTCGGTGGTTTGGTAGCCGTTCATGAGAACGACGTTGGGGGCGGAGTTGAATTGGTTGCAGGGAAAACCCTGGGTAGGATTGTGCGCGACAGTGCGAACACCGGAGCGTGCGGCTTTGACCCAAAACTTTTCGGCGCGCAATTGTTCTGCCCGAAAGCCGGTGCCTCCATTGGGGAGCGTATTGGAGGTGATACCGCTCACGTTGCCGTAAACGCCCGTGAAAATACTGGCGTGGCCGGGAGCAGTGAGGCTGGGGAAGGCAGCCTGCATCGGGGCGTAGATGCCTTCGGAGGCTAGCTTTTTGAGTGTGCGAAGTTCTGTGGCGGCAGGGTCTTCGGAGAAAGCCTGGTAGCCCAGGCCATCGAGGCTGATGAGAAAGACTCTCGACTTCGGCTGAGCTTCGAGCGTTGCAAGCACCAGGAAGAAGAGCAGAAGCCGCATGGATTAGCCTTTGACGACGATGTTGACGAGCTTGCCCGCGAGGACGATGACTTTGACAACCTCTTTACCAGCCAAGAAGGCGGCGATCTTTTCGTCGGCCTTGGCGGTGGCTTCGAGGACTTCGGACGTTGCACCGGTTGGGACAACGATTTTGCCGCGAAGCTTGCCGTTCACCTGGACGGGAATCTCGGCTTCTTCTTCGATCAGATGCTTCGGATTGACCTCGGGCCACGGGTGGCTGAAGACAGGGCCGGTGAGGCCGATCTCTTCCCACATCTCTTCGGCGATGAAGGGAGTGAAGGGTTCGAGGAGTTGGATGAGCGACTTGAGGATCTCGGGGAGCGCGGCGGCGGTGAGGCCTTCCTCGCAGAGATAGAGTTCGTTGGTGAGTTCCATCAAGGCGGCGATGCAGGTGTTGAAATGCCAGCGCTGCTCGAAATCCTGCGTGATCTTGGCGATGGTTTGATGGAGCTTGCGAAGGGCGCGTTTGTCCTGAGCGCTGAGTTCGCCGACGGGGCCGCTGAGGCGGTCTGCGTTGCGAGTGACGAAGCGGTAAACGCGGCCGAGGAAGCGGTATTGACCTTCGACGCCAGTCTGTTGCCAGTCCATGTCCTTGTCGGGCGGAGCGGCGAACAGGACGTAGAGACGGCAAGTATCGGCACCGAATTCGGTCACAAGTTCTTCTGGGTCGACGATGTTGCCAAGACTCTTGGACATCTTGGCGCCGTCTTTGAGGACCATGCCTTGCGTGAAGAGTTTTTTGGTGGGTTCGTCGTTGGTGATGAGACCGAGATCGCGCATGACCTTGGTCCAGAAGCGCGAGTAGATGAGGTGGAGAATCGCGTGTTCGACGCCGCCGATGTATTGATCAATGGGGAACCACTGGGCAATGACTTTGGGGTCGAAGGGCTGTGTGTTGTTGTGTGGATCGCAATAGCGATAGAAATACCAGGAGGAATCGACGAAGGTATCCATGGTGTCGGTTTCACGCCGACCCGGACCGCCGCATTTGGGGCAGGTGGTCTTCCAGAAGCTCTCGTGGCGAGCGAGTGGGGATTCGCCGGCACCGGTGATTTCGACGTCGAGTGGGAGCAGGACCGGGAGGTCTTCGTCCTTGACGGGCTGCACACCGCAGGTGGCGCAGTGAACCATGGGGATCGGAGTGCCCCAATAACGTTGGCGAGAGACGCCCCAATCCTTTAATCGATACGTGATGGCGGCTTTGCCGAAGCCCTTTGTCTCGGCGAGCGCAGCCATGGTCTTGCGGGCCTCCGCCGTGGGAAGACCAGAGAACTCTCCCGAGTTGAAGGAGATGCCGTATTCGGTAAAGGGGAGAGTCAGTTCGCCTTCGGCAGGTTTGACAACGGGAGTGATCGCGATCTCGTACTTGGTACAGAACTCGAAATCGCGCTCATCGTGGGCGGGGACGGCCATGATGGCACCCGTGCCGTAGCCCATGAGGACGAAGTTGCCAATCCAGATCGGAGTACGTGCGCCGTTGAAGGGGTTGATTGCGAAGCGGCCTGTCGCGAAGCCGTCTTTCTCGATGCTGCTGGGGTCTTTGCGGCCCTGGTCATCCACGATGGCCTTGAGGCGAGCCTGACCCTCAGAGCCCACAAGTTCCTGGGCTTTGGGATGCTCGGGAGCCAGGATGAGACAAGTGGCACCGCAGATGGTGTCGACACGGGTGGTGAAGACACGGAGTTTGTCAGTAGAGTTCTCGATGGTGAAATCGACTTCGGCTCCTACGCTACGGCCGATCCAGTTGCGCTGCATCGTGAGGACGCGATCGGGCCAACCACCGGCAAGATTTTCGATACCGGAAAGCAGCTCGTCGGCGTAGGCAGTCGTTTTGAGGAACCACTGTTCGAGGCTGCGTTGCTCTACGGCAGTGCCTTCATGGCGCCAGCAACAGCCATCTACTACTTGCTCGTTGGCTAGGACGGTGGCGCATTGGGGGCACCAGTTCACAAGCGACTCTTTGCGATAAGCGAGGCCTCGCTCGTACATGCGAAGGAAGAACCACTGGTTCCAGCGATAGTATTCGGGTTCGCAGGTGGCGACTTCACGTTCCCAATCGAGGGCAAAGCCAAGGCGCTTGAGGCCTTTCTTCATTTGGGAGATGTTCTGGAGAGTCCATTCGCGAGGCTGGCGGCCGGATTTGAGAGCGGCGTTTTCGGCGGGCAGGCCGAAGGCATCCCAACCCATGGGATGGAGAACGTCGTAGCCGCGCATGCGCATGAAGCGGGCAAGTGCATCACCGATCGAGTAGTTGCGGGCGTGGCCCATGTGGAGACGTCCGCTGGGATAGGGGAGCATCTCAAGGACGTAGAACTTCTTGGTGGGGTCAGCGGGAGTGCGGTAGAGGACGGGATCTTCCTCCCAGTTTGCGTGCCACTTCTCTTCGATCTGTTGGTGGTTATATTGCTTTTCCGGCATTTTGGACAGTAAACCTTCACTGTAACGCGAGCCGAGAAGCAAACAAACTAGACAACGACTCCGAGGGAGGTGGCCAGATCGGCAACTTCACGCTTCCAAGCCTTTGCGAACTCACGGGATCGCGATGGGTTTGCAGAATGAAATCCCGGTTCGACAATGAGCCGGCCTTCACTAGTGGTGGCGTTTACCCAGCCGATGACAGCGTCATTCCAAAGCAAAGGCATGGCGTAGTAGCCCATGGTGCGCTAGTGCGGGGGTGTGTAGGCTTCGAAGTGATAGGCCCAACCCCAGAGGTGCTCAAAGCGCGTGCGATCCCACACGAGAGGATCGAAGGGAGCGAGAATTCTTACGCGGGGGGAGGTTGAAGCTGGAACCGACGCAGAGAGCAGCTTGGCTGGAATCAGATAGTTCAGCCCATCTACATGGCAGCGACACAGTTCTCCAGAGCGCAGAAGAGCCGCCAAGGCACTCCGCAGGTTTGTGAGGGGTGTGCGAGCACAACTCTGTACCAGGCGAAAGATCTATGACAGTGATTTTTCGGGTAAGGGCGCAAAGAGCCCCACGATCTGCAAAACGAGTCGCCGACGCCGTTCTTGGGGCCTCGAGTCTTTAGCGTTTGGATTTGGGCGAGCCGGAGCGTAGACGCGAATCCCCTTATCGCGGCGAGCCACCCGAAGGAGGCCCTGGTGGTGGAGAGATTCCAAGGCGCGAGTTGATTCTTTTGAGTAGCCGCCCCAAGCATTCAGGGTCCGCCTGGATCCGAGGTGGGGTTCGAGGTCCGCTGGATGAGCTTCGCCGAGTCGCTCGACCAAGCTGAGAACGCGCTTCTGCAGTGCCTTGAGCCGGATGTTGCGTTTTGGATGTAAGAGGTTCCACAGGTCGCGCGAAGCGAAGCCGTAGCAATAGAGAAAGTCCTCCTCGATGTCGAGGGATGGATAGTGAGCTTCGAGGTCGCCCGAGCGATAACTCTCGACGCGGTGCCTCAGGATGAGGTCTTGCGCGCGGGCTGGAGAACGAATGGGGTCGGCTTGAATGAAGCCTTGCGCGTGGATGGAATCGGCAAGCGAGGACGGGCCTGGAAACGCCAGGTGGACAGCCCATCGTCTGAGTTCAGCCAAAGTCATGCGCTTGCTCCAATCTCAGCGTTTGCGCGGGATCGGCTCGAGGGATTCCGGTGTGAAGGCTGCCATATCGGGAGCGTTGGTTTCAACACCGCGACGAGGGACTTCTCGGCCAGCGGACCAGACGATGCCATTGAGGACGAATCGGCGGAAGTCTTCGTTCTTCCAATTGCGATAGAAATGCGGCATGACGACGGCGAAACCGCGACCACGATCGGGACGCTGAACGCACCAGGAGACAACTTCCAGCTTGGGGCTTTCGGGTGGGAGCATGGCTGTCGCCAGGGCAGTGACATTGGAAGCCATGCGGTTGTTATCAGGGCCGAAGTAGTTGTTGTAGTAGGGTTCTTCGTCTTGCGTGAACTGCTTCCAACCACGCGAGATGGGGTGCTTGGGCGAGGCGGGCGTGATGGTGACGGCAGAGAAGACCTTTGCGACGGATTTGTGGTGCGTGGCACCGCCGGTTGAGAAGTAACCACCCATCCAGCGAAGGAGTGGATGATCGCCGCTGGGCGGCACATCTTTGGCCTGAAGACCAGTAGCAAAATGAATGCAGGCAATACCGCAACCGCGCTGCATCATGCGATCGAGGTCGGCCATGATGCGAGGAGTATCAGGAAGGCAGACAGGAGGAAAGACGTCGCCGATGAAGACGATGGTATTGATTCGATTAAGCAGGGCTGCGTCTTGAGGCCAGTGTTCGAGTACAGTGGCGCGAAAACCCGAGAGACTGTTCATGTGCTCCAGGCAGTGTGCGACCAAGCGGCCTCCAGCGGCGACCTCATGGGTACCGGGCGGGTGGTTGGAAGGGCCGATGACGACAAGGACTTCCGTTGGTTTCTTCGGGGCTGCCGAGGCAAAGGGAGCGGCCAAAAGAAAAGTACGACGCTTCATGGCCGTTACGATATCAGGAGCTCAGCTACCTGTAGTAGTTCTTCAACCAGACGTGGCGACGGAAGATCGCTAATTCGTCTTTTGACAGGGGGCCGAGGGCGCTGACTGCGCAGTTCGATTCTACTGTCGAGTTGCGGCGCATGCCGGGGATTACCGTCGAAACCGCAGGGTGCGCGAGGCAGAAACGGAGGCAGCGCTGGGCCAATGTGCCGGCGATGTGGCTGGTGGCCTTGTCGAGATCCGCGACTCTTGGGATGACGTCGTTGAGGCGACCGTCGCGGAAGTACCAGGCGCGGAAATCGCCTTCTTCGAATTGGGTATCGACGGTGAGAGCACCGGTGAGGGAGCCTTCATCGAGAGGAACGCGTGCAAGTACGCCGACGCCGTGCTCTTCGCAGGCAGGGAAAAGCCAACGCTCTGGGGATTGTTCGAATGCGTTGTAGATGACTTGAACCGTGTCGATCATGCCGCTCGCGACGAGGTCGAGGGCGGACTCGGGTTGGTGGTCGTTGATCGAGATGCCGAAGTGCTTCACCTTGCCTGATTTCTTCAAGTCTTCGAAGGCACGACGCCAATCGTCATGGAAGAACCAGATGGGGTTCCAGACGTGGAGCTGTTGGAGATCGATTTGCTCGACACCGAGATTGCGGAGACTGGTCTCGGTGGATTCGATCAGGTAGTCGTAAGGGAAGACTTCTTCGATGGGCGCACCGACCTTGGCAGGCCAGATGCGGTTCTTCGGGGGAATTTTGGTGGCGACGTAGACCTTGTGACCGGCTTCTTTGACGACCTGGCCGACCAGGGATTCGCTATGGCCTTCGTTGTAGGCAAGAGCAGTATCAATAAAGTTCATACCCAGTTCGATAGAGCGACGGAGGGCAACAAGGCTTGAGATGTCGTCTCCGCCCAGCCACTGTTTGCCGCCGATGCCCCAGGCACCATAGCCAATTTCACTGACTTCAATTCCGGTTCGTCCCAACTTGCGATAATTCACAATTCCATTTTCCCTTGTATGCTGTGGGCATGAGGCGTTTTTTCCTCAGCACTCTGATTATGCTCCTTGCCGCGGTGGCGGCGCAGAACTACCGTCTTTATCTGAAAGACGGTGGTCACCACGTTGTGCGCGCACACAAGGTGGATGGAGATCGGATTCGCTACTACTCGATCGAGCGCGGAGATTGGGAAGAAATCCCCACCGAACTGGTGGATTTGAAGAAGACCGAGAAGGAATTGGGCGCAACAGAAGAGGCTGCTAAATCGGAGCGGCGCATGGATGCCGAAGAGGCGGCAGCAGAGCGGGAATTGCGCAGGATTGTGGCGAGTATCCCCGAAGACCCTGGGCTTTATCGTGTCGGCGACGACAAAAAGGTCGTGGCGCTGAAGCTTGCTGAATCGACGCTGGTGACGGACAAGAAGCGACAGACCTTGAAGATTTTGTCGCCAATTCCAATTGTTGCAGGAAAGAGCACAGTGGAGTTGGCAGGGGAGAAGTCGGCAACGATCTATTCAGAACGGCGGCCTGAGTTTTACTTGAGGTTGTCGAAGCCGCAGCAGTTCGCGCTGATTCAATTGACGCCCAAGAAGGCGGCACGGGTCGTGGAAGTGGTGCAATCGATCCCGGTGAGCAAGGAGAAGTACGAGGAGCGGAAGGAGTTGGAAATCTTCAGACAGCAACTCGATGAAGGGCTGTACAAGGTTTGGCCACAAGCAGATCTGGCCGTCGGGGAGTACGCGTGGATCGAGTACACCGACGGCCAGGTAAATCTGATGATCTGGGACTTCCGGATCGAGTAGTTATCGTTCGTGCACGTCTTCGAGGTAGGTGTAGCCGTGCATACCTTCTTCGTAGTAGCGCAGAAGCTGACCGGATTCCTCATAGCCTACCTTGCCCTGACGGACGGCAGTTTCGACATCGCGACGGAACTTCTCCTGAAGGTCCTTGCTTGAGAACTGCACGTAGTCGAGAACTTCACGAACGGTATCGCCGCGGATCACCGCTTCGATCACGTTTTCGTTTTGATCGTCGAGCGAAACGTGCACAGCGTGCGTGTCGCCGAGCAGATTGTGGAGGTCACCAAGAATTTCCTGATAAGCACCGACGAGAAATGCGCCGATGTAATAGGCTTCGCCATTGTACTGGTGGAGCGGGAGAAATTTCTTGACGTCGCGGCGATCGATGAACATATCGATCTTGCCGTCGGAGTCGCAAGAGATGTCGCCGAGGACGGCATTCGAGGTGGGACGCTCGTCGAGGCGGTGGATCGGCATGAGCGGGAAGAGCTGCTTCACGGCCCAGCTATCCGGCATGGACTGGAAGAGCGAGAAGTTGCAGAAGTAAGTGTCTGACAACATCGAGTCGAGATTTTCGAGTTCTTCAGGAATCTCGTCCATGTTGGCGACGAGGCGCTGGATCTTGCGCCCGATGGCCCAGTAAATGCTTTCGCACTGGGCACGCTGCTCAAGCGACATGTAGCCGAGGCTGAAGAGGTTGAGAGCACTGTCGAGAGACTGCTGCGCGTCGTGGAACGTCTCGAGGACGTTTTTCTGACTGAGGCTCTTGAGAGTCTCATGCAAATCAATGAGGGGCTGTTCAGCTTCATCAGTGAGGTTGGCGGGGACTTCTTCGTTGCCGAAACCACTGACGCCAAGGACGTTGAAAACCAGAAGGCTGTGATAGGCGGCGATGGCACGGCCGCTCTCCGTCATGATGACGGGGTGATCGACTTCGGCTTCGTCGCAAACATTTTGGATGTGATAGACAACGTCGGCAGCGTATTCCTGAAGCGTGTAGTTAACACTGGATTCAAAGTCGGTTTGCGAGCCGTCGTAGTCGATCCCGAGGCCGCCGCCAACGTCCATGATTTCAAGACCGGCACCGGCCTTCTTCATGCCGGCATAGCAGCGGGCTGCTTCTGTAACGGCGCCCTTGATTTGTCGGATGTTGGTGATCTGGCTTCCCAGGTGGAAGTGGAGAAGCTTGAGGCAATCGGCCATGCCGAGGCTCTTCAGATGCTCGACAGCACGCAGAGCTTCGCTGACAGTCAGGCCGAATTTGGAGCGGTAACCACCGGAGCTCTTCCAGCGGCCGGAGCCGCGGCTGGCGAGTTTGATGCGAATGCCGATGGAAGGACGAACGCCCGTCTTCTGGGCGTATTTGATGATGAGTTCGAGCTCAGTGTACTTCTCAACGATCGGAGTGATGTCGCGACCGATTTTGCGGGCTAGCATGACCATCTCGATGTATTCGTCGTCCTTGAAGCCATTGCAGACGATAGGCGTCTCGTTGTCGGCAACACCAAGGACGGCGAGAAGCTCAGGCTTTGAGCCAGCTTCGAGACCAAATCCGAAAGGCCGCCCGTAGGCGTAGACTTCTTCGACGACCTGACGCTGCTGATTCACCTTGATCGGGAAGACGCAAACGTATTTGTTCTTGTAATTGTGCTCGGCGATCGCGTTCAAGAAGGCTTGATGGATCTCGGCAAGGCGATGCTTGAGGATCTGGCCGAAGCGAATCAGGATTGGTGCCTGGATACCGCGCATGACCAGCTCGTCGACGAGCTTCTTGAGGTCCATGCGGCGGAGCGGATCTTTATCGGGATGGACAAGAAGATTGCCATTTTCACCGACAGTGAAGTAGCCCTTGCCCCAACTTGCTACATCATAAAGTTCTTGGGCGTCGGTAGTAGTCCAACGCTCTGTGGGTTCCCAGGCGGCCGGGTCGGCCAACTTCAGATTCAATGCTTCAATTCCTCCGGACGTAAACTTTCAATTTGAGTGTCGTAAGAATTGATTCCTCCCGCAATACTTTTTGTGGATTGAAACCAAATATTTATTCTGGGATTTCGGCGATGTAGACCTGAGTTTTGCCGGTTCGATCGCTGGCAAAGGCCACTTTGCGTTCGTCACGGCTCCAACTCGGGTGTGGATGGGTCCATTGGGGGCCGTAGACGGTGTCTGTGCCAGCTTCCATCCAACTGAGTGTGCCGGAGGACTTGGCGGCGCTGCGAGCGGCCTCAAAGTCCTCTTTGACGGCATAGCGGGACGTAAGCCACTGGGACCCGCCGTTTGAGGCACCAGACGCACACAAGGGCTGGATGTGGCCTGTAGCGACGTCCACGATTTCGATACCGCGGTCTGGGTGATTGGTGTCGCAGAGGACCTGCGTGCCGACGCGATTGGGAGCGATGTGCCAGCAATTGTGATCGACGATGGTTGTGATTTCCCGGGTTTGCCAGTTGAGTCGACGCAGGGAGAAGGGCCAGACAGTGAAGACAATGTCGCCGGTTTGGCCCAGAAAGGTCTCGTGTACGACAAATTCGTTGTTGTCGTGATGATGGAGGCATTCAAGACCTGTGCCATAGCGACGGACGCGGTGCATGCGGGGAGCGGGGTCGCCAGAGAATTCGATCCACTCGGGTTCGAGGGGATGAAACTGCGGATGAATGACAGTGCGCGGGTATTCGATGAAATGCCAACCAGAGCCGTCCCAACGACCAGCGAGGATGCCGTTCTGGCCGTCGATCTTGGCTGCGGCAGTGAGCCACTGGCCATCGGCACTGATGGAACACTCACCGATAGAGGCACCATCGCGGCGGGTGATCTCTGCGGTGTGGAGCGTGTGTCGATTGACCTTGAAAATAGCCCCGGCACGGACGAAGCAAATGTGTTCGCCGTCGGGGTGGAGAGCTGGCGAAAAGGGGTGGATGCCCTGGGGGCCGAAGGTGAGTTGACGAACGGGCTCCGCGTAGGGATAAGGGCAATCGTAAAGCTGAGCGACGCCGTCCTGGTAGGAGGTGAAGAACAGCTGTTCGTCACCCGGGTAAAAGCTGGATTGAAGAAAGTACGACGGATGGCTGATGTGATTCCCAGTGGTGAGCTGGCGGACCAGCACACCCGTCGATGGATCCTGATACTCGATCATTTGCGGCCGAGGTAGAGGTCGCGGCCCTTCACGAGCGCTTCGATTTTGCGATCGCTGACGCTGCGCTTGAGCATCCAGAAGCCGCAATCGGGGTGAACCCAGCCAACTCGTCCAGCACCGAGGATACTCTCAGCACGTTCGATGCTCTTTGCAATTTCATCCGGGGTTTCAACGTGATTGACCTTGATGTCAACGACACCGATACCGATGCGAATGTGAGGAGCGATTTCCTTGAGCGATTGCAAATCGTCGACAGGCCGGTGGGCGAGCTCAAGCACAAGATGATCGACGTGGAGTGAGTTCAGGAAGTCGATCAGTTGCTGCCAGTGACCCTTCTGGATCGTTTGGCCACCGTAGTTACCGAAGCAAAGATGAACGGCACGGGTGGAAGTGATGGCATCGAGAACGAGATTCATCGACTTTGCGGCAAGTGGCCAATCATCAGGGTTGCCAGGGATGTTCGCTTCGTCGACCTGGACGCAGGTGCAGGGTAGATTGGAAACCTGCTTCGCAAGGACTTCGCCAATCGCCATGGTGAGCTTCTCAAAGCTGCCGTAGTGGTTATCGAGCAGCGTGCGGGAGAGCATGTAAGGGCTGGTGACCGTGAACTTGAAGGGGCCACCAGCGACCGTAGCCGCAAGCTCGCAATCGCCAAGGAGATTGAGCGAACCTTCGCCAAGAGAACCTTCGACCACACCCGCCGCTTTGCGACGGAAGCCCATGGTTTGCTTGGCAGCAAATGCTTCGTGATCACTGCGGCCGACGTTGGAGCGAATGCCGCCCATCGGACGGATAAAGTACTCGATCATCCCGTTGGTGTCGGGGTGATTGACGTCGAACCGGTAAAGCTCGCCATCAGTGGGCAGGTCGATGCCAGCCTGCTTTTGGATGTCGAAAACGACGCGAGTGGCGTCAAGGCGAGCCTGCTCGCTAGGGAGCGCGGCAAGCCATTCAGGAACAGGATAAGAACCAACAGTAGTAGTTAAGATTTCAGGATTAGACGACATAAGGCTTTCTGTAATCGCGAGTGATGAGTTTGTCCGCGTCGGGCGCGTTGACGAACTTCATGCGCGTGGAATCGAATTCTAGTTTCTTGCCAGTGCGGTAGCTGATATTAGCCAGGTGGCAGAGGCCAGCAGAGATGGCACCGATTTCGATTTCGGCGTTGAGGTCTTTGTAGTTTCGGCTCTTGACGGCCTTTAGGAAGTTCTCCATGTGGGGCTTGGTATCCCAGACCTGCCCTTGCGGCTTGCCGTCCTCGCTGAGGACGAGCTCTTCGCCTTTGTAGATCTGGTAGCTGTTCGCGTCGACGGCCATGATGCCGTCTGAGCCATAGAAGATATTGCCGATGGTGTGAGCGCCGCGCTTCTGGAGAGGCCAATCGGGGCCGCTCGGCAGGCCGCGGACTTCAAAGACAATCTGTTGGCCGTTGCCGTAGTCGAAAGTGCTGTGCTGGGTATTCGGAGTTTCCTGGTCGTCGTCGTAGACCAGCTTGCCGCCTGTGGAAACAACTGACTTGGGCCAAGAGACGCCCATGCCCCACCGGGCGATGTCCATCTCGTGGACACCCTGGTTGCCGATGTCGCCGTTGCCGGTGTCCCAGAACCAGTGCCAGTTGTAGGCGAAGCGAAGCTCAGTGAACTTGCGCATGGGCGCGGGGCCGAGGAACTGATCCCAATCGACACCAGGAGGAGGGGAGGCAAGTTCGGGAGCGCGACCGATCGACTTACGGCGCTTGTAGCAGAGGCCCTTGGCGAGATAGATCTTGCCGATGGCACCCTCGAGGAGTAACTGCATGGCACGCATCTTGTGCGCAGTGCTGCGGCTCTGCGAACCAACTTGAATCATGCGGCCGGTCTTGCGAGCGACCTCAACCATGCGAATGCCTTCGTAGATGTTATGTGAGGCGGGCTTTTCAACGTAGACGTCCTTGCCCGCCTGGCAAGCCCAGATGGCGCCTAGAGCATGCCAGTGGTTGGGCGTTGCCATGGAGACCGCGTCAACGGACTTGTCTTCGAAGACACGCTTCATGTTGTCGTATTCTTTGGGCTTGGGCTGGCCAGCTTTTTCGACTAAAGACTGGGCGCGTTCGCGGGCGGCCTGATTGACGTCACAGACACCAGAGATGTTGACGATATTGGGCAGCCCGGCGTAGTTGTTGATGTGGTCGCGACCGCGACCGCCGACGCCAATCACAACGAGGCTGACCTTATCATTTGCGCCCATGACGCGCTGCGCGGCCGCAGCGCTGGCAGCTCCTAAGAAGAAACGACGTGAGGATGAAGTAGACACAATTCTGCTCCTGGGATTCTGAAAGTCATCATACAGTAAGGGGGATGAGTTTCGAGTCAAAAAGAACGATTGTGACGGGCGGGGCGAGTGGCATTGGGCTGGCGACCGTGAAGCTGCTGCGGGAACGCGGGGCGGAAGTCATGGTTTGGGACGTGCAAGGAGTGGACGAGCCGGTGGATGTGGGGTCGGATGAATCGATCTTGAAAGCTTTGTCCGATGTAGACCGCGTGGACGCGCTGGTGTACAGCGCAGGAATTCAAACCTATGGGACCGCTGTCTCCACAAGCAATGAGGTGTGGGAGCGGACATTGATGGTGAACGTCACCGGGGCTTTTAAAGTGTGTCGGGCAGTGATCCCGAAAATGATCGCAGCGGGCGGAGGATCGATTTCGCTGGTGGGGAGTGTGCAATCGGTTGGCGCTGTGGCCAATAGCGCGGCTTATGTGACTTCGAAGCATGCGCTGCTAGGACTCACTAGGAGTATTGCACTCGACTATGCCAAGGCTGGAATTCGTTGTAACTGCGTTTGCCCCGGGGCGATCGATACGCCGATGCTGCGGTGGAGCGCTTCGCTGACAGACAACCCGGAGGCGACATTGGAGGCTTGTGCGCAGGTACATCCTGTGGGACGGCTTGGGCAACCCGAGGACATTGCTGGTGTGATTGCTTTCCTGTGCGGAGAGGATTCGAAGTTTGTGACGGGTACGGCGTTTATGGCCGACGGCGGAGCAATGGTACCGATCGGTGGAGCCGCGTTTCAAGAGCACGGAACGGCTCAAGCGAAGGTGTAAGAGTTAGCATCGAGGCTTACATTAAGGTCTGTTAGACTGCGGCCATGGAACCGTTTCTTTCGGATGGCAGTTTGTTGGCTTTGGAATCGGAAATCAAAGAAGCTCAACTGAAAGCCCGAGGAACCAAATATCTTAATGTGCTCTCTCGATTGGAGGGCTTACCGGATTTCGAAGTGGCAAAAGTCAATTTCAACCGCTTCGTGAATGGCGAACTCACGCTCAAGGAGTTGGATCGTGAGATCGACAAGCATGTGCCCAAGAAATCGGAATAACTAAATGTTCGAGCTAGTAGACGGGCTCGATGCTCTCTGCTTCGAGCACGGTCGCGATGGAATGAAGGACAGCAGCCAGGCGGACACTGGCGAGAATTGTCTCCTCGGGGATGCCCTTTTCACGGAGGACCTTTTCATGCGAGGCGACGCAGGTTCCGCAGTTATTGATTGCACTGACCGCGGTGCACCAGAGTTCGAAATCCAGATGATCGGCCCCGTGGGCCCGCATGATGTTCATCCGCAGCTTGGCGGGAATCGTAGCGTACTTTTCATTTGAAGTGAGGTGCAGAAAGCGGTAGTAGACATTGTTCATGCTCATCACAGTCGCTGCCGCTTTGGCGCCGTTCATCTGCTCTGGAGTGAGATGCTTTTCGGCCTCGGTGAAGATGGTTTCGGTGACCTCAACGTTACGGCAAGCAATCGCAGAGGCAACCAGTGTGCCCCACGTTTGAACCGGAGTAAGGTCTGGCTGATTGATCAACGAGGAAAGGTTTAACTTCATATCCTTCGCGTACGGCGGAAGGGAATCCAACAATTTTTGAAAGCTCATGGGTGCTCGTTGGTTTGATGAGTCGGGGAGGCTGCGCGATGCGACCTCCCCGAGAAAGAACTAAAGCTTGATGACTTCTTCGCCGGGCTTCCAGTTGCAGGGGCAGAGTTCATCGGTTTGCAGAGCATCGAGAACGCGCAGAACTTCCTGCGGGTTGCGGCCGACGCTGAGGTCATTGACCGTTACGAAGCGGATGATGTTCTGGGGATCCACGATAAAGGTGGCGCGCTGGCAGACGCCAGCGTTCGGATCAATGATGCCGAGGGCGGTGCTCAATTCACGCTTGACGTCGGCAAGCATCGGGAAGGGGAGATCCTTCAAGTCTTCGTGGTTGTTGCGCCAGGCGAGGTGAACGAACTCGCTGTCGGTGGAACCACCGAGAACCTGAGCATCACGGTCGGCGAAGTCGTTGTTCACGCGGCCGAACGCGGCGATCTCGGTCGGGCAAACGAAGGTGAAATCCTTCGGCCAGAAGAAATAGACCTTCCACTTGCCGCCGTAAGACGCATCAGAAATTGTTTCAAAAGCCTTGTTCTTTTCGGTGCTCACCGTTGCGGTTACCGAGAACTTGGGGAAAGCCTGTCCCACACCAAGCATGTGTTTCAATCCTCACTTTATGAATTGGGTTAATTTTGTTTCGAGCATCGTTTGCAGATGCCCAGCACTTCTACACTGAAGCGATGCACGGAGAAGCCGCTTGGAATCGATTTCTTCATGCGAATGGGTTCGAAATCAGATTCGTCGAGATCTTCGATGCGTTTGCAGCGGGTACAAACCAGATGATGATGCGGATGAGGATTGTTTTCGAGACGCAGCGAACCATGATGGACGCTGACCTCGCGGATCAATCCGTGCTCCACGAAAGTTTTGATATTGTTGTAGACCGTGGCTAGCGACAAAGATGGAATTTTCTTCCGTACCTTCTCGTAGACTTCTTCTGGGGCGGGATGATCGCCCATCTTCATCAACTCCTCGAAAATAACCAGGCGTTGATGCGTCAGTGACAAACCAGCCAGACGGCAGAGCTCGCGGAGATTCGCCGCGGAGTACCCTTGCGAGGCTGCTTTCATAACTCTTATTATTTTAGAATTATTCTAATTTGTCAAGCCAGGGAGGACCGTGACGGTGACTGAGCTCGATTGATCCCGACCACGCCAGAGGCGGTGAGTGGCCTTTTGGAAATCGGCTTCGCGAGCTTCGTTGATGTTGGGCACAAACTTTTGCGGATTGCGATCGACCAGAGGAAACCAGGTGCTGTGAACCTGAATCATGATGCGATGGCCCTTGCGGAAGTTGTGGTTGATATCGGGGAGCTTCCAGGCGACCTTTTCAGCTTTGTTGGGAACGAAGGGCTTGGGTGTTGAATAGCTCTCACGGAAACGTGCGCGGAAGACATCGCCGCGAACCATCATTTGGTAGCCGCCCATGACGACACCCGTTGGGTTGGGTGAGGGGTCGGGAAAGTCGTTGGGGTAGACATCGATGATCTTGACGATCACGTCGGCATCGGTGCCCGAGGTGGAGAATAAGAGGCTCGGAGAGACTGGGCCGGCGAGAACCATATCTTCTTCAAGTTCGTCGGTCATGTAGGTAAGTACGTCAGGGCGGGTGGAGGCGTGGCGCTGGTCCATCACCATGTACTCACGGGTCATGCGATTCGCGATCTGTGGGATGTACGGTACAGGCTTGGCTGGGTCGCTCGGGAACTCGTCGAACGGATTGGCGGAATCTGTTTGAGGCGTGAAAGCCAGCTTACCGCTCGAGTGGAAGTAGAGAGTTTTCGACTGGGCCTGCTTGGGCGGCCAGGCGTCATATCCACGCCAGACGTTGGAACCGGATTCGAACATCAGAGCCTTAGGAAGGTTGGGATCGGGGCCGTCCTTGAGAATGTGCTTGAAAGAAGGCAGCTCGACTTTTTCCCGATAGTATTCGCTGGTCTTGGCATTGAAGCTGATGTCGCCGAGGGAAGCGCCGCCATCTCTCGACCAGCCGCCATGAAACCAGGGGCCCATCACAATACGGTTGGTTTTGGCAAAGCCCTGTTGTTCGATGTTGGAGAAAACGTTGAGGGCCCCAAAGAGATTTTCGGCGTCATAGAAGCCGCCGATGGTGAGTACGGCGGGCTGAATGTTCTTCAAATGGGGACGCAGATTGCGAGCCTGCCAGAACTCGTCGTAGTTGGGGTGCTTCATCATGTCGGTCCAGAACTGGACTTCATTCTTCATGTAGCGCTCGTTGGCGTTATAGAGAGGACCGAGATCAAGGAAGAAGCGATAGCCATCGGGAGTCTTATGATCGAAGGCCTGACGGTTGGGCAGGCTGGGCTCAGGGCGAGGCTTACCGAAGGAGTAGAGGAAGTTGAAAGCATGCGGCAGGAATAGAGCGCCGTTATGGTGGAAGTCATCACCGACAAACCAGTCGGTGATGGGAGCCTGGGGGCTGGCAATCTTAAGCGCGGGGTGAGCATCGATCATGCCGGCGGCGACATAGAAGCCAGGGTAGGAAATGCCCCAGGTGCCGACGCGGCCATTGTTGTTGGGCAAATTCTTGATGAGCCATTCAATGGTGTCGTAGGTATCGGAGGATTCATCGACATCCTTGGGGGTGGGCTTGGATGTGCGGTGAGGTGTCATGTTGATGAACTCCCCTTCGCTCATGTTCTTGCCGCGAACGTCCTGATAGACGATGATGTAGCCGTCTTTGGCCAGCGAGGGCGAAGGGCCGATGTCGGTCTTGTACTGGTCGGTGCCATAAGGGGCGACGCTGTAGGGCGTGCGGTTGAGAAGGATGGGGTACTTCTTCGATTGATCCTTCGGGATGTAGACGCTGGTGAAGAGGCGCTTGCCATCGCGCATGGCTACGCGGTGCTCGTACTTGGTGTAGTTCGCCTTTACATACTCAAGGCCTTGGGCAGCCAGGAGCATCGAGAAGCACAGCGCGAGAAGAATCGTTCGCATGAATTTGATTGTAATGGGACATGATGGAGGTATGCGAATTGTCGCCGGAATGCTCGCGTTGACAGGTGTTTTAGGGGCGCAACAACTGGACCGGGCCAGGCTGGCGAGCCAAGCTCAATCGTTCGCCGAACAGTTGGCCAATCTGGTTTGCACCGAAGTACTGCAGCAGAAGTCGATCAGCTATTCGACTCGAATGCGGATTCGAGTGGGCGAGGCCGCACTGAGACCGATCGCGCCGAAGATGAGAGAACGGATGATCCGATCGGAATTGGGTTATGCGCTACGCGGGAAGGATATGCCCGTTTGGGGCGAGGTTCGCAAGGTGATCGATGTGGATGGTAAGAACGTCACTCCGCCGAAAAAGGCACGGGAGCGGCTGGCGTTCGGCTTGAAGAGTGATGACGAGAGAGCCCGCCTCAAGCTTATGGAAGAATTCATGAAGTATGGGTTGGAAGGGCTGGCGACAGACTATAGCCTGACGTTGTTGCTGTTTCGATTTGGGGAGATTGACCGGATGAAGTTTGAGCCGCAGGGGAGCGAATTTGTGGGAGCGGACCGTGTAAATACCTTTGCTTTTTCTCGAGCGGATACCGAAGCGGGTGTGACTGTATTTGATGGGAAGCAAGCTGTGAAGCAGCCATTGAACGGAGTGATCTGGCTGAGGGAGAAGGACTCGATGCCGGTCAAGATCAAGCTCCTATCCGTTTTGAAGCAGGATGCAACTTCAATCCTGGATGAAGGAACCGTAGAGTACGTGCCGTCGAAGTTTGGTTCGGTGGTGGCGGCGACGGTGAACTATCGAAGATTGATAAACGGCGTGTTGATGCTGGAGACGCGCTACGAATACAAGGACTATCAGAAGTTTGGCGCGGATGCGGAGTTGAAATTTAACTAATGAAGATTATTTATTTGCATGGCTTTGCCTCGTCGCCAAAATCGCGCAAGGCGCAGTTCTTAAAGGAAAAACTGGAGGCGGAGGGTTGCGAAGTGTTGGTGCCGCATCTGGAGAGCGAAGGGTTTCGCAACCTCACAGTGACTGGGCAGTTGAAGGTGATCGAAGAGGTTGCCTCTGGGGCACCCGTGCGCTTGATTGGATCGAGCATGGGCGGGTATTTGGCCGCCCTTTACGCGAGTCTGCATCCGGAAGTGGATCGACTGGTGTTGCTGGCACCCGCATTTGGATTCGCGACACGCTGGGAGTTGCGGCTCGGCGCAGAGAAGATGGCAGAGTGGCGTCGCACAGGAGCAATTGAGATGATGCATTACGCCACGGGCGCTATGGATGCAGTGGGGTACGGCCTGATCGAAGATGGTCAGAAGTACGATGCCGAACCCGGATTCTTACAGCCTGCAGAGATTTTTCATGGCACTGAGGACGATGTGGTGCCTGTCAGCTTCAGCAGAAGTTTTGTTGCCGGACACGCGAATGCTCGTTTGACCGAGGTAAAGTCTGGGCACGAGCTGACGGACGTGATCGATGCGATCTGGGATCAATCGAAAGATTTCTTGTTGAGCTAGTCGACTGGCAGCATGACCCAGAGCTCTGGGCGGCCTGAATTGCAGTGCACTGCACGGTTAAGAAACCCGAGGCAGGGCCAGCTTAAGTAGAGGGCGTAGCGAGCCGCATTCCAGGCGCCGATCGTGCGCCATCCTTTACGGAACTTTGCGACACGGGAGGAAACACTGGGGACTGGATGGAAAACCGCTTCAACACCTGCAGGGCGATTCGGTTCATCATCCTGAAGCTGATCGAGTTCGCGAACGGCGATTTCGAACTCGTTGAGCGAGATTCCATTCAAGCGGGCGACTGAATCAATTTCGTAGACGCCTTGACGGCTGAAGGTCGGCAGCAAGAGTAAACCGAGGAAGCTCCAAAGGGTGAATCCGAGAGAGGTCGTGAAGAGCTCCGCAAGCGAGGTGACGCCGGCTCCAGGAATCAGCGAACTAAGATAGAAGCCGGAAAGATTCCAGACCATTGCCAGTAACAAACCACGGAAGCGGGTGCCAGTGGCCAGTGCAGCGGTCCGCCGCTTAAGCTCCGTATCGAGAACGCCCTTCGGAAGAACTCTTTGCCACAGGGAAGGAAGTACCATGCGCTCCCTGCCAGGCAGGCCGGCGAATCCGCCGCTGAATCCAGCATCCATTCCGGATACCATGACCACCCGCTTGCCATTAATTAGTTCCGAACTGCTTTCCTTCAGGCCCGCTACAAGCTTTGCGATCCAATCCTGACCTTCGATCATGGCAATCATGACAAGCGCCAACAAAAGGAGAACTGCGGGGCGATCCCCCCAGCGGCCAACCTGGAGAACGATCAGGCCTGAGATTACCAGAAATCCACTCTGCACTAATAGACCACGAAGATATTGTGCGGCGAAGAAAGAGAACATCAGGCACTGGCGAGAAAAGTGGCAAGGCAACCAATAGCCACCGATGTAATCCAGAGGGACATGGATGGCCGAGTAAAGCGCTACGATCCAAAGTAGACCCTTAGCGTCGGACAGGATATCGAGCGAGAAGTGTCCAAACACCTTGGCTGGCCAGTCTAGAAGGAGAGCAAATAAGGCGAGAGTGACTATCAAACCAACACCTGAAATTCCCAACCATAATCTTGCCCTTGCGTACGTCATGCTTCTAAATCCTCTGGCGCTTAAGAAGATGTCTGTTTCGGGCAAAGGGTTGAAAATGTTCTTCTTATGTGTTTCTCTCGCATTTTGCGAGCAGGACTTAACAAACAAGGATGCAGTTGCGCCCGCACTGAAAACTTTGGAGATTGAACTGGTGGAGAACGGGGCAGTGGTTCCGGGAGAGCATCATTTCGTCTTCCATCTCGGGGATGGGCAGCGCGATCGCTATCTGGAATTGCGGGTGGACCAATCGGTTTGCAAAGGCGAGTTGGAGTTGAATGGAGCAACCATCAAGGCTGGTGACGTAACCACAATGGTACGGTTTGACGCTGGAAACCGAGTGTCGGTAGGTGGGTGCCTGGAGCGGACGCCGAAACCAGTCGAATTGAAAGCCTATCCGAAAGTACACATTGCGAAGGCAATCGCACGGCGGAGAGGGCCGGGCTGGGAAGTTGAGTTTACCGTGCGAAATACGCTGTTGAACAGCTCGACTTGCACGGTGACCGCTGGCGGGTATCGAGAAGATTTTTTTGTAGGGCCTGAAACTTCTCAAACTCGGAGCTTCTTCGTGCGTCTAGATAAGTAGAAAGATCCATCGATGACACTCGAGCTTTACAAGTTCGAAGAAGCAATGGAAGGTGTGGAGTTGTCCCCAAAAGTGAGACACGAGACTAGACTCAGAAAATTCCAACGAGGAGAATTTGAGTCATGTCTGAAACGCGAAGGAAGTTCACGCGGGATTTTAAGGTAGCGGCGGTGAAGCGGCTG
>Ga0194133_10002781_pt1 | contig 26214 bp, 33 predicted proteins | sample TA2KigOf40mmetaG_FD_155448 | JGI IMG/M metagenome (GOLD analysis project Ga0194133, IMG submission 155448) | Freshwater microbial communities from Lake Tanganyika, Tanzania - TA2015055 Kigoma Offshore 40m | ecosystem: Environmental > Aquatic > Freshwater > Lake | place: Tanzania: Lake... | reverse complement strand
TAAAGAAAGACCATCTAAAAAAACGAAAATTATTGCAAATATATTCAATACTATCAATTAGATAAAAAATATATTTTGTATACCTATTTTTGGCATTATGAACTGGAGTGACGTTATTTTCTAAAATTACTTCCATATTAAATAATTATCAATTGTATCTAATAATATATTGAAAATTTATTTTTATAGAATTCATTATTTTATAATAAAAATTTTATATAATCAAAATTTTTATTAAAAAATTGAAAAATATTATTGATATATTTAACTATAATATTAAAAAAGATATATACTACGATGTCGAAACCTACAAATAATAATAGGTTAAAATATTGTATTATTACAAATTTTCTATTACTATCTATAATTATTAGTTTTGTTGCTATTATGAAAGAACCAGGCGATAAATATTTTAGAATGGGACCAAGCAATGATTTAACTATTATGAGCGTAAAAATAAATAGTATAGGAAGATATATATTGTTACAAGTGTTTATAGCATTTACAGAAATTACTGGTGTTATTATAAATGAAATTGCTAGTCCGATTTTAGGGTTTAATATTTATAACCCAGACAAAAAAATAATTAACGAATTTACTAAAAACGAGTTACAAATTATGGCAAATATCATGTGGTTTATTAATAATCTTATATCAGCATTATACATATTGGTTACTATTTCTCAATTGGATATAGCAATACTTAGAGTAATATATTCAGAATTAACTTCCGTATATACCATTAGATTATTATTAAATGAGAAAAAGTTTGTAAGAATTATTGATAATAATGATAATGATGGAATTGAACTACTTAATCAAGTATAGATAATTATTCTTCAAACACTTTATCATCTGTATTTATAGTTAATTTTTCTCGTATTAAATAGTTACTAATATTTATATCATTTGATTAACAAACAATACGATAAACATTATCACAAAATTTATATAACTCCTTGTTCAAGAATTTGACCTTTATTATCAAATACTATAAATATAATTTCTGTTTCAATATCTAATTTATTATTGATTGACCAACTTATATCAGAATGTGAAAATTTATTATTTATAATTTCGATTTGATTTTTACATTCTTCAATTGAACAGAATGTTTCACTATATACAATCGGTATTCCTTTACCATAATAATATGCATTTGTATCTATTAAAAATAGAGATATTATTTTTTCAATACATTTTGATTTTGGTAATGATAATTTCCAATTTTCTATACAATAATCACTATGATGTTTAATAGGTCTTTTTTCTATAATAGCATAATATCCATTGTAATTTGAATAATTCACAGTAAAATAAAAAGTATAAAAATTTTTATTGGGCATAGTAAATATCTATACTTTTATACTATAACAATATTTAATATCAATTTTTTTATGTTCAAATATTCAAAAAAATGACAAAATTTATTCTATACATTTTGATATAATAAATATAATAGTTTTTATTCACGATTTGGAGGCAGAGATTTTATAAATTAAAACAATTGATATACCTATGGTTTTTATATTTATACAATTTTTAAATAATACGGTGACAACATATATATTTGAAACATATATTTTTCCTATTTCGATTTTTATATCATATTTTTTTTGTAAAAATATTTAAATCACAAACAAATAAATTAGTAAAACCTTTACTTATTTTAATATATAATATTTTTTGTTATTAGAAGAAGTGTTATGAAAATATATCCTTTATCTATAAAATTATATACATCTTAAAAAATATTATAAAAATAAATTATATATCTTTTAGGATTAGTAACTAATTTTTCTGATATTACAATTGGTTAATTAGAGATCATAATAATAATTTATTAAAAATATCTAATGGAACAGGTGCTGTTGCGTATTCTACTTAAAAATAATATCATTATCATTATTATATATATGGCTGATTTTAATCATGATACATGTAGTGTTTGTTTAGAAGATTTTACAAATATGAATGATAAAACAAACTTAAAATGCGGACATACTTTCCATGTAAACTGTATTATCAGTTGTTTACGAAAATCAAATGAATGTCCGTATTGTAGAGATACAGATGGTAATCCTAAAATATCAGTATCAAATAATAATAATAATTTTGGATTTTTCTTTGATAATGACAATGATAGTGAAGATATCACATATAATCAATCTTTACAAGAATATAAAGATTTTAAAAGCACAATGAAAATAATAGAAAAAAATGACATTGATTTAAAAGAATCTATTCATAACATTATATCGGAAAGTAAAAAATTAGAAAAACAATCACTAATTGTTAACAAGAATTATAATAAAGAACTTTATAATGTATCAAATGAATTTTTAAAAAATTATAAATTATCTATTGAATATATTGGATATTATACAGAACTTTTATCCTACAAAAAAGAATACTCTAAATTATTACAAAAAATAAAAAAAAAAATTTCTAATAAATTAGGCTTAGAAATAGATGAAGTAACAAATGACTATATAATAGATTATTTAGAAGAAAAACGTGTTTATTCAGATTATTGTTATTTTAAATTACCTCAAAAAATATATCGTCATACATTAGAATAATATGTTCTTAGGTAACATTAAATCCTCTACACGCCAATCAATATACATATTATTAGGATAATAACGTCTAATAATTAATGGTATTTTTTTGGATTGTAATTCTTTAATAGCAATAAATTTTGTATCTTTGATATCTTTATCTACTTCCACAAGAGGGGTCATTCCTGAAGCAATTTGTTGAGAACGAATTCCTATTATTTTTGTTAATTCAGTCATTGTCATAATTGGATTTCCAATACGTTTTTTATTCTCTAATCTTTCATACGTTTTATCCTTACTAACTATTTCGAATTTATGATTATCACTCACATTTATTAAGTTTTCATCTTCATCCATATCCTCTAAATTTTCTAAGTCTTCTTCATCTTCTTCCTCTTCCGCAACTATTTCTTCATCTTCATCTATAACAAATGTTCCTTGCTCAACTTCTTCATCTCCCTCCTCGTATTCAGCTGCTTCCAAATCTTCAATTTCCTCATCATCTATGTCACTTATTGTATCATCATCAAAATCATGTTCTTCACTCATAGTTGTAATATATAATTCACATATCTTTTTATATTTTGATCAATTTTTTTTTAAATAAAAATATAAATCTACTTTTTCCAACTTGTATTACAGTAATCACATATATATACATATTTTAATTCATCTGGATCATACTTTATAAAGATTATTTGTGAATCTAATCTATCATGATACTCAATAAAACTATGAATTTGTGATAAATTAGAACGTATACCAGTAAGATTATCCATAGTTACCTTTATAACAATAGTGTCTTCATCCAATTGAATTATTTGTGGATTATCATATTTAGCTAATATTTCTTTTAATCTGGCATCAAACATTTCCCTATTTTGATGAATTGATAAATCTGTCAAAATTAACACATTTTCCAAATTTTTATTACTAATACAATTTTGATTTATACATTTAATAGTATTTACTCTAGGTAATGTAGCATCATGCCTAGTATATTTATTATAAATAATATCATGAGTTGAATTTGTTTGATTATATATATTTTCATACACACATCGTGTAGGATTTTTATCTATTTCTTTATATTCACAATTACGACATGTATATTTAATTTCAACTACATTTTCAGTTGAATGTATATAAAGCATATTGTTGCATTTCTTACAAAACTTCATTATATGTAATATATAATATTCATATGTTTTTATAATAAAATCAATTTTTTATTGAATAATTGTAAAAAAAAATGGTATAATATATATAAAATGTCAGATCCTTATACTTTATATTTAGAACCTAACCGTTTAAACGGATTATATGCTGTTGACCTTGGTCATACCCAAGTTCAATTAACTGAAAAACAAAAAGAATGGCTATGAAAGTTAATAAAATCAATGCCCACGACCGAATGGGTAATCAGGCCAAAACAATATACATCAGGAGACAGCGCTATTGTATATAATGATACTGGTCAACTTTAAACTATATTAGGTAAAAAAATAGGAGGTTCCGGTCGTAACCAACGTATCAGAAAATCTAAACGTAAATCATCAGCAAAAAAAAGAAAAATTTCGCGTTCTAGAAATCTAGTTTAAAAACTACAAAATTTTGTTTAATGACCAATATATATAATACCATCTTTTAAATAGCCAATTTCTATCCCATGTAATTTACTTTTACTATCATCTTCCGTATACACTTTATTATCCATATCAATATAATATTTATTATTTTCTAAATAAAATTCAACAACAGAAAGTCCTCTTGTTAAAGCGATTGATTTTAACTTAATATCAAACTCTTCTCTATAAATGCTTTTTATAAAATCTAATAATGACATAATAATTTCATTTCATTAAATTATTTTTAAATAGTTTCACATTATTTTCTCTAAAAATATTATATAAAGAAAATAATGTCAAACATAGATTATAAAATAGTATCATCATTTAGAGAATTTATCGAGAATGTAAAAACTCTAAATGATGGACAAAAATATTTAAAAAATGTTAGAAATACTACTATTGGAACATTTTCATTAAAAGACAGTCGTTGTATTTGGATGGTTTTAATGATATATAAATTTAAAAATGAAATGGATGCTAATGATTTGATATGGGGTAAATCTAGAAGTGTCATTTTAGCTATACTTAAACGTGACAATGAAATAAATAGTTTAGTAAAAGATTATTTAATAACTTTTAATGAATGGAAAGCTAATGATTACCAACAATTTGTAACTGATATTGCTTGTTTTTATTATAATATACTTCAAATAAAAAAATCAATAGAATTACAAACAAACGAAACTAATAATATTATACAACAAACTACACGAAATGAATGGCAACCACACTATGACCAATTAATTGAAAATATTAGATCATCTTGTTCCAAAATAGGCTGCTTAACTATGTTAGATAAAGTATTAATTGAAATGGAAGAACATAAATTTAATGCTGTTGCTGAAATAATGAGTAGAGCTTATTGGGATAAAATAGAAAATGATATTGAGGGCGGTAATTTTGAAGTTATATATACTAATTTATTTGAATTAAAAACATTTTTAAATGAAATATTACCCAAAAATAGTACTGAAAATAAAATAAATGAATTTATTGATATAGACCATATTAAACAACGAGTAAAACATAATATATTTGATAGAGATTATTTACTAAATTTAATGACATTTATTATGAATTTATTATATGAATGGGATGCTTTACATTTCAGAGAAAGATATATAAATGAAAAGAAATATTTAAATGAATTAGTAGACATATCATTTTCAAAATTGATACGTTTAGTATTAGAAAAATCTTTTTTATTTACAATGGATCTTAAAAATAGAAAAGGGATATGGAATAAAATCTTAGATAATCCACCTAAGTAATTATCTTAATATTGTTTGTCTAATAAAATTAAGTTTAGATATTAGTTTTGGTTGAAAACTCATATAAATTGTAGCAATAATAATACCACCTTGAATCTCTGTTAATTGCATTTTATTAAAACCACCTATTCCATCTAATGGAAAAGGTATATAATATTTCACTATTTTACGAATAAAATAGAATGAAATACCTATAAGAGCAAAATTTACTATGATATCTAAAATAACTTTAATAATATATATAGAATTATTTTTTTTATTTTTGATGTCTTCTTCATTTAAACTAGACATCATACTATTTAAACTAATTGATGTAAAAAAACCAAAAATAAAATATACAATAGAGTAAAAAATAATTGCTAATAATTTTATAGATAAAAAATAATAATTATTATATTATATCTTATTATTATTATTTTTATAAACTTAATTTCTCAATACCACCATCATTAAAATAATTTTTAAATGTATCTAAAATAGTTTTCCCCTCTTTTAAAGCAGGACCCATTGATTGTAATGTTTCAATAAGTTGCTTTTGTGTTTTGATTAATTCTTGCGTGTCAGTATTAAGTGAATTAATTTCATCTGGTTTTAAACTTTTAAATAATTCTAAATAGGAATTTTTATGATCTATTTTATTATCAGTTTTAGGCTCAAATTCCTCATCTTCCTTACTATTTTTATCATCTTCCTTAGTCACTTTATCATTTTCTTCTTCAATATCATCATCTTTTTTAGAATTTTCCGACATATGTTCTAATATTAACATACTTTTTCGTTTTTTTAAAGGTTGTTTATCTAAATAAACATAGATTAAGGCTGTAACTACCCCAGAAATACAAATACTCATCGTTAATTCATTAGACACTAGATAAAATATAACTGTCATACTACTCATTATAAAATAGTATATAGCACGATTAATTTTGAGTAAATATGCTAATATAGCTAATCCAGTAATAAAATAGAGAATATGATTAATTGTAATATTCATATATTCTATTTATTTATTATTTTTTTAGTGTTGTTTATGTTTTCTACGATTTCTTTTAGAAATAATAATTGATTGATCTATTTGTTCTCTCTCTTTATCATTAATATATATTAAATTATCAAGTAGTTTTTGTTGAAAAATCTTATTTTTAATATGGTTTTCTAATATATTTTTATTAATATCATTTGTTTTTGAAATTATCCAAAAATCACTAGCATAATCCATATTTTTTATAAAATCATAGGGCATATAAAAATATCCTTTATCACCCCAATTTTCTCCCCAACTATTACGAACAATAAAAACATTATTAATATCATCAAAACCAACTAGAGCTACAGCGTGTCCCCCTAATATTTTTTCACCTTCTTTAGGCATAGGCATTTTTCCAGTCTTAGTCACATCTGGATTCTCAAAGCTTTCAAACACACTAAATCCAAAAACAACGGGAAATCCCGATATAATTGCTGCCTTTAATTGTTCTATTGTTTGGTCGATTGCTTGATAACTAACGGACTGATGATTTTTAGCTATTTCATAGCAATTTTCGGATGGTTTTTCAGTAAATTTATTGATATCATAAGGCCATATATCTTCTGGACAAACGCCTATTGTATTTACAGTTTGTATTCCATCATGTATTTCAGCACCACTATCTTCACTAGGATGTCCTTCCATATTTCTTTCATTATAATATATAAATAATCGGCTGGGAATAAATGTTGATTGATTATTTTGTTTTAGTTCATCAAAATGATAAGCAAATCCAATAGCATTAGCTGTACAACTGCCTAAATGTCCTTGGTCATAAACAGCTGGACATTTAGAACGTAAATCCAATTGTTTAATTGAACTATGACAAAATCCTATTTCAAACATACGCTTTATTGCTTTTCCATAGGATTCACCCTTTTTCCAACCATATTTTTTTTCATTTATTGGTTGTTTGTTATCATCTCCATAAATACTATAATATATGTAGTTTATTATACTAGACATTATCTTTTTTTATATATTATATCAACATTTTTTTTTCTATTTATTCTAATTTATACGTAGATTAGACTATTTATATATTTAAAATATCATTATATTAATAAATATCCCTATTTAAAGAATTGTCAATAAATATTATTATATAATGTCAGATATATCGGAAAATAAATCGGTAGAAACTAAAAGTGAGGAAATAACGGAAGATGAAAAGATTAAAAAATATTTAGATAATCTTAAAGCGAAGCTAGCACAACCTGCTGAAAAACCAGAACAAACTGAGGATGATAAAGTGAAATCTTATCTTGACGATTTGAAAAAAAAAATGGCAGTTAATGTTCAACAACCAAATAATCAAGAGGAAAGCACTACTGTCAATAGGGATTATTTTGATAATCGTGTTAAAGAATATTTATCTAGAAATAAAGTTAAATTATATATTCTTACGCCTTGTTATGGTGGTTTATGTCATGTAAATTATATTTTAAAAATTATGGAAACAAAAGAAGTATTAGAGAAACTGGGTATAAAAATTGTGTTACAATTTATTCGTAATGAAAGTTTAATCACACGTGGTCGTAATAATTTAGTAGCTAAGGCAATGTCTGATCCTGAAATGACTCATATTCTTTTTATTGATAGTGACATTACTTGGGAACCAATTCATGTAACTAAATTAATTATAGCGGATAAGGAATTGGTTGGTGGTATTTATCCTATTAAAAAATATCATTGGGACCGTTTAAGTTCTGAAGGTATTAAGAATATTTTAGAACGTAAGAAGTCTCCTTATAATCAGCCATTAAGTGATACACAAATGATATATCATAATTTGCTTCATTACAATTTTAATTATTTGGAGAATCAGAATAGAATTGAGAATAATCTAATGGAAATATACACATTAGCAACGGGTTTTATGATGATTCAACGTAGTTGTATTGATAAGATGATAAAAGCTCATCCGCAATGTAAGTATACGGATGATTGTGGTTTCTTAGTGGGTGAAGAAAATCGTTATGCGTATTCGTTATTTGATTGTGCTATTGTTAATGATCATTATTATTCAGAGGATTGGTTATTTTGTCATCGTTGGCGTTTAATCAGTGGTAAAATATTTGTAGATATTACAATTGATTTGTGGCATACAGGTCAGGAAGATTATCAGGGTCGTTTGATAAGCACATTAAATATTGGAGCTTAATGGAATATTTTTTCTCAATTTGTATTATATAATGAACCGTGATTTATTAACAGTTAGTTTAGTTTTTGTTGTAATAATGTGTCTATATGTATTTTTACAACCAGTTCTTGTTCAAAATCCATTAGAAAAATTTAGTATACCATTAATGAATAATAACATAGTATCGGATGTAGTTTATCGTGATAATAGTGACTTGAAATATGCTAGTGCTAGATGGGGATTAAATATAAGTGAAGAAGATAGAAAGCTATCGAATCAAGTAGCTCCAATTTTAAATCCACAAAGTAATACTAATCTCACAAGTTTATGGGGCAGTGCTCCAGCCGCACAAAACACTCCTCGTATTCCTGATAAATATTCAACTTTACAATCCTATAATCATCCAGTATTTCGTTTAAATCATTTTAATTAAGTTTTATAAATTTTTTTTAATAAAACTTAAAGAAAATCATAATTAATATAATTATAATATATGACTATAATTTTAGAAAATGTATCATTGAGTATGAATATATTGAATTGGTTTTTAGAAAATAATACATGTGTAGTCGATGATACTACACGTGACGATTATTTAATGTTAAAAAATAATATAGAAGGTTGGAAAAAGGGTACGAATATTAAATTGGGTATAAAATCTAGTGAAAAGCAGGAAAGTGAAAAAATTAGAGAAAATCTTAGTCTATACTTAAATCAACTTTCTAAGACTAATTTTGATACATTACAAAAAAAAATTAAAAATGAAGTTGAAAATAGTGTTGAAGCGAATAATATTTTATTAGAATTAATATTAAATATAGGTTTACAACAAGAAAATAATTTAGAATTATTAATAACACTACTTAGTAATTTAAATCAAATAAGTAATATGATAGAAAAACTAATCATAAAATTAGATGAAATACATATTGTTAAAATCGATACTTCTAATTATAATCAACTTTGTATAGACACACGAAATAATTTAATTTTTAAAAATGGATTTATTTTTTTGGGATATATTTTTAACAGAACTAGTTTGTTAGATATAACTATCATTAAAAATAAATTAATTTTTTTAGAAAATGAATTACTAAATGATGATAAGGAAATAGTAGAAAAAATAATAGAAGTATATATTGAATTTGTAAAATGTATTTCAAAAAAATTACAGACTGAACAATTTAGTAATATTATTGAAAAATTTAATGGTTGGAAAAATGACAAAGTTCGTTTTTCTAATAAAGCTCGTTTTGCTATATTAGATTTCATTGATACATTAAATTGATTGATAACCTGGATAGTAATATTTAGGGTCATAAACTTGATTGTAAGTAAATCTAGGTAGAACCTCTTTCCATTCAAGAGCTTCTAATGGTGTACCTGTTGTAGGTAATGGTTGAACTGTAGCTTCATATCCTTTTTGAGGAATACATATAGGTGGTCTAGTTTGTGGAACATCCCATAGTGCTGGATTGATAAAACTATATCCATCTGTTTGATATGGATTAGTTATATTAGGACGCATATGTTCAAATCCATAATCTTTTTCTGCCTTATTTCGAATTTCAGTTTCCACTGGATCTTTAATTAATAATTTATATTTATTATTAACTCTTAAATTATTAGGTGGTGTATAATTAGGATTAAGTTCTTTATTTCCTATAATTAATTGTTGACCCAAAATCTTTTTTATATTATTAATATCATTTATAGCTTTTTTTCTATTTGTAAAATGTTCTTCTTCAATTACATTAAAACTATTATTATGAATAATGAAAAGCACAAATAGTAAAATAAATATTAAAAAGTATATCCACATTATATATACTTTTTTAAAATATTTTTATTTCATTGGTTGTAAACCATTTGGCAATCCATTAACAAAACAGGATTTCTTATTACAAAAAGCATCATCTAACTTACTATAAGTTACGTCCATATTATCTCTATTTTTATCTAAATAATCCTGTATTTTTTTATTTTCACATGTATCTATTTTTACTGGCATTGTTTGACAAGCTATTTTTTTAATAGGAATTGGGTCACAAGGAGGTTCTTCTAATTCCTGGATTGGAACATCTCTAGGAGGTAAAGGCTTACAATCACATTTACGCATATAATTTTTTTTTAATAAATCGCGTGAAATATAATTTTCCTTTACATAATTTTTAGATACATAATTATTTAAATCAGGAATCAATGATTTATGAACATAATCACTCAAATCAGGACAATCTTCCTTACGCATATAATCTTTCATATTTGGTAATTGAGGGCAACTGGCACTAGCAACTGTTACTTTTTTAACTTCTTCTTCTTCTTTTTCTTCACATTGTACTGGTTTATTATCTTCATATAATCTTTTTTGTTTAATACAACGATTTTCAAAATTTTCAGATTTATTCACCGCTATTGATTTTCCAACACTATATGAAATTAATATACCAAATAGAATAAACAATATTGTCCACTTATTCTCTGATATAACTAAACCTATATCTTTTAAATAATCCATATATATTATCTAAAAGTTATTTTTTTTGTCCGCATTTACCCAATGTTTCACATAAAAAATTAACCATACTTTCTAAGTCTCTAGAACCATCATATTTCTTCGCTTTATTCTCTTTAACAAAATAGATTTGTGGAAAACTATCTATTACTATTTTATCACTTAAATCACTATTTCTTTCACAATTAATTGTACCTACCATAAAACCTTCGTCTTTTAAAGTATTTGCTAACTCTTTTACATCATTTACCATATTTCTACAATGACCACACCAAGGAGCATAATAAACTAACATATATACTTTATTATTAAATTCATTTCTAACCGGTAATACTGAACCATCCGAATGACGAATCAAATCCTTAGTAGATAATTCATATATACCAGGAACATTATCATACAGATTTTTATTATCCATTATATATAATATAGAATATTAAAAAAATTTCGGTTTATTTGAAACAGGTTGACCTTGTTTTAAACGTTCATTCTCTATACGTAATCTTTCTATTTCTGATTGTTGTTCTTGAATAACTAATTGATTACGAGTATCTTTACTTACATATTTAAAAAAACGAGTCTTTCCATAACTATTTCCATCCTTATCCAAATAATCACGTTGAACTGACCAACTTAATGAACCATTTGACATAACAACATAATCAGGATATACACGCATCATTAATCCACCTAAACAAAACTTCGGTTTACCATCCTTATAAGTTATATACCGAGTATGTGCTCTATATTCAATATGTTCTGGCATAGTTACTTCTTCATAACCCGCTAATTTTTCTAACATAGCTTCATCTGTTTGTAATGTATCTTGATATGTTGTATTCGGACGTTCATAGGAAGTTTTAGTTATACGTTTTGTAGGTAATTCACAATAATTACTACCACGTTGCATTATATATGTTAATATTATAATATATATACAATTTTTTATATATTATTAATTCTTCCAACGATTACCACAATTTGTACATCTACAAAATAATGTCATAGGCTCATCCGCACTTCGAGTTTGAACCTCGTAATATGTAATTGTATCATTCTTACACTTACCACACTTATACATACCCTTGACCGTATGCTCTGTTCGAATTTCATACGCCATTTTGTCTTTCTTCTCCTTTTGCTTTTTAATTTCTGACCAATGTTCTGGAAATATTTCTTGTGGACGCATAGCTCCAACTTGATAAGCCTTTATTTCACCAGACTTTATTCTATCTATTAATTTATCATTTTTAATATAACTACTTCCATCAACATTCGTAAATACACTAATACAACGATGAATGTAACTATTCTTAAATACTATATTTTCCCACTTTTTTACAAACCCTTTCTCATCAGCAAACAAAATAGTAGCATTATAACATCCTATCTCTAAATTTTTAGCTACTTTATAGTCTCCATCTGTAAGCATTAAGAACTTTTCTACCATTTTCTCTCTTAATTCCAATACATTATCTACACTATTTGTATCAGAATCTACCATTGTCCTATTTCAATTAATATGTATTTATTCATTTAATTTTAAATACAAATCAATTTTATTCAATTCTTTTAATTTTACATTTCAATTCATCTAACACATTATCCATTCTCTTTGGCAATTTATTTTGAGTACCTAAACTAATATCTTTATTATTATTAGGTAGAGGCGGAGGCTTAGGTATATTATTTAAAGTATTTGTCATAGAACCATTCAAATGAACCAATTGACTACTTAATAATAATTTATACACCTCCAATTGAGATTTTATACTAGCATTCTCATACTCTAATTGCTGACATTTTATTAACATATTTTTATTATCACTCTTTATACGCTGATATTTTTTTTCACGATAAGCTAATTTATCATTTAATTGACGCATTTCATCTTGTGCTTCATCACAAAATTGAGATTGAGCACTAATCTGAGCTTTGAAAGCATCTAAATTATTTAATATCACATAATCATCTAAAGGCTTATCTATTCTATATTTTCTTGACATACATATATAATATTATTTTATAAATTTTATATTATAAAATTGTCTCTATTAATCGTTTTATTTCTATTAAATCTTTACGATTTTTCTCTAAGATTTTACGACGTTGTTCAATCTCGGGAAATTCTTCTAATAAAATTAAAGTATCACCCACTAATATTTTCTCAAATAATACACTACTTAAATTATCTACACTATTACGAATTAAATGATATACTACTGCTTTGGGAATTATTTCACGAACATTATGAACTATTGTTTTATAATACTCATATAAAATAGCTTTAAATCTTGAGATATCAAACCCATCTTGACTAATTATTTTAGAAAAATCACTGGTCATTATCTTATTAAAATCTTTATTATCTGTCCAAATATAAGATTCCTCTTGTTCTATTAATTCACGAATACGTTCTAATGTTTTAGTATGACGAGGCATAAAAATATCACTTATTACTATATTTTTAATCTGTTTTATTAAATTTGGATATTTTTTTATTGGCTGACTTTCTAATATTTCAATATTTAATTCATTTAATAAATCTAATACGGACTGTAAGCATATAATACTCGGTTCAATCAATTGGTGTATAGGACGTATTTTACTATCACGTAATGTATTTTCTAATACTTCAATTGGTAAATAGGGAAAAGTCATATGAATACCATCATAACACTTCAATATATCTACTATATAATTATCATCTAACTCTAAAAATGGATTCATACATTCTATTTTTTTACGAAATTCATTAAACGATTCTTTTAATTTTCTTCCCGTTTGTCTTGTTGATCCTCTCTGGTCAATTGCTAAAGTAAAATTTTTAATATACCCAGTTAATAAACCATTTAAAATAGTTAATCGTATCTCTTTATCTGACGGAATACTACTACCTAATATATTCAATTCATTATTTGTATCCTCCAATTGCTTATTAATATTTGCTAATACATTCGGTAAACACAACTTAATATTATAAATCAGAATATTACTTAAATTTAAACTTAATGTAGGAATACCTAACCGATTACGATATTTTTCTTGACGATAAACATTGTGACTAGCAAAATAATTACGTTCCGCAATTATTGATTCACCTATCGGTTGTCCACTATTACTACGATTTCTTATTCCAAAATAACCATATTTTAATTTCAAATCATTACTTAAAGTATTTTCTAAATATATACCTACATCAGCATCCTCATTCATTAAGTCTAATTTCGTTAAAACACCTATCGTTTTTTCACCATTAGGATCCGCATTTTTAACTATTTCCATAGCCATGTCCGCTTCGATATCTGAACGTGCTGCAATAACAGCTAATATTATTGTATTTTTTTGTTCAATATAATTAGATACTAATTTTATAATCTGATCTTTGATATCACGAGGTTGTCCGCGATCTGTAATAGCAACACTTGTTAAACCAGGTAAATCTATTAAACTTAAATTAGGTATTCCAGAAGCATATATCTTTACATGAATAGGATTATTACTTATATTAAGTCCATTACCTGCTTTAACATTTGTTTGTATTTCTATTTCATTACGTATACTATCACGTTGTTCAGGACTAAGAATAGGATATTGAATAAGTATCTTCTTATCAATCTGCCACTGAAAATTACTATAATTTCCAAATTCTACACGACTTTCCATTACACTTTGAATTAATTCTAAATGTAATGGAGTCCTTGTAGTCATTGATTTACCTACAGGCAATATATCTAACCCTATTAAAGAATTTAATAAACTAGATTTACCACTGGATTGAGTACCAACTACTACTAATTTAGGTAAATCAACTAGATGATTATCAATATAACTACTATTTAAAATACTAGCAATTTTTAATATTTCTTTATTAGATAAAATAGTATTATCTACATTATCTCTTGTCCATGATAAATAATTAGATGCTACATCAGCAATATTTTTACTAATAGGGGTTATATAATTCATATCTATATTATGTTTGTTTTATATATTATTTTTATATTTTATTCTTTAATATATATATAATAAATGTCAGCACACAAATTAGTACTAAAATGTCAAAAATATGATAACGGAAAACATACTGTAGAAAGTTGCTTTCCAAAAACATTTTCAAGTATAAAAAAATTATTTGATCTACTAAAAGACTGCGAAGATGATAATGAATGCGACGTTCACAGTCCAGGATTTGAACGTTCTTTTTTATTGGCTATCATTGAAGCTGATGTAGCCCTTGATGCTGATATTAATGATTATTTAACAACTGTCTTAAAAATTCCAACGACTGTTACTTTTAATAAAAAAACAGGATTGCTTGAAACAAATAAAAAAGAACGTGCTGAATTAATTGAAAATAAAGAATTCGCTGAATATTATCATAAATACAATATGGTTATTGAAGAAATAAATCATTTATTATTATTAAAAGATGAAGAAGCAAAAAATATACCTATCACTAAATTAAGAGAAATGTTAGAAAATTATTTAGAAATAGCTATAGCATTCTGCGTATATATATCAAGTGTTGATGGAATTAAAGAATATTTTGAGTTAGGATGTAAAAATTTAAAAAGTCTTAAAAGAATAAAAACTGAATAAAGTAAATGGAGTATCTTACCTTTTTACCAAAAAAAATAGTTGAAAATATTCAGAATAATTACATCGTAACAACAAATATAGAAATTAATCAAAAATATGCTATTTATAAAAATAAAGAATTTATTGAAAATATTACTATAAAAAATATTATGAATAATGATATTCATATTATTTACCAAGTTCATAGTATATCTAAAGATTATAATCGAAATGAAATAGTTCCAAAAGATAAAGTCGTTTTTTTTAATAAATTATCTATACCATTAAATAATAAACCAGATGAAAAATCAAAACAACGACTAAAAAATTTTTTTTATAAGAACTATTTAAAAAAATAATAACTATATAATTATAAATGATGAATATACAAACACCTAATAAAATATCCAGTGAATTACTTCAATTATTTAAAAAAGTATTAGAAGATGACTTAAAAACATACGCTACGAAAATATCTAATGAACAAAATATTAACATCAATGAATTATTTGATTTAATACCAGGCATATTATCTAAACCAATTATAGATAAAATTAATCTAAAATATTTAGATACAAGTGCTATGACATATAAAAAAGAACTTAATCGATTTAGTTTATTAGATTTAAAAGAAATTGCCAAAATAAATAATATTAAAACAAGTGGTAATCGTAATGATTTAATAAATAATATTAGTTCAAAAATAGGGCTAAATGAACATACTATTGAAGAATTAGAAAAAATGAAATCTTTTAAAAGTAAACCAATCAAAACTAAAAAAAAAAATTCTCCAGAAAAAAATCAAGATTCTACTCTGGCACACTATATATCTGACAGTGATTAGTTTTTATCCAATCGTCTCTTTTTTGGATAAATTCTATACATATTAACTTATTTTCCTCTTCTATGTTGAATTTATTTAATATTTCTTTTGTTAATAAATTCCTATTAAAAGGGTCAAACTGATGTTCTACTAAATGAGCCTCAATAACTTCCCTATCTACTATTATTTTACTATGGGGTAATAGCACCGGATTTCTTATAGGCGTATATAATATTGGATCTAAAAAACATTCTGGTAAATTATCTGGGAAAGAATAATCCCTACTACGTAAATGAGTGACCCGTAATTTTTCTATACAACATATACTTAACTCATTATCCATCATATTTAAATACTTTTCTATATCACTATAATAACAATAGATCATATTCACAATATCATCATTATCCAACACTTTATCAATAGTAAGCGAAAATGGTTTTATAATATTATCTATAAATAATATCCAAATATGACTCACATTATTTATTTTCTTTTTAATATATTGACTATTATTATCAAAATTATTTTTTAATAAAGCATAACAATACTTGACTAAGTGATATTTTATATCCGTTTCTTGTAATATTTCATTATCTTCTTCAATTAATTTATTTATAATTAATATACGCAATTTTAAACGAGATAAATAATTCATACAATTTTTTTTATATTTTTCATAGGTAGTATAATTTATTTGACTCAATTGTATACTACTTGATAACAAATATTCTAAAGTACTATCAACATCATTAAATAATAGTATTACTAATCGCTTATTTGTTATTTTATAATTATAATTTGCTGAAATAATTTCTAATATATTTGTTTTATAAAAAAATTTTTCCAAAAACATATCCACTCCTGATAATTTATCAATATAAATATATGTTTCACATAATTTATCATACAATTTATTATACATATCACCTAAAATATACATTGGTTTTATTTCACAAAATTTTTCCAATAAATAAATAATTTTTATTAATCTTATTGTAATATATGGATTATTTATTTTCTTATTTATCAACAAATTTGTAATTACTCGAAAAACTGACTTTTTAAATACTGTCGATAAATTATTATGTTTTTTATCTATTAAATGTTCTAAATAATATAGCAATTCTGATAATATCTCTTCATCTATGTGAATAAAAAAATCGGAACATATTAAATCATACATATAATTAAAAAATGTTTCATAATATATATTATTATCTAAAAATCGATTATTTGATTTAATATATATATTGTAATTATCCATTAATACGGGGTTAATACTAGATTGAATTGTCGAATTATTATTTTGCTGTAATAAACTATAAAATGATATTCGATAATATTCAAACATTAACCAATATATTTTAGAATTATTTGATACCAATTTATTATTATTAAAATTTAAATACGCTTCTTCTTTATAATTATCATCATCTATTATATTTGCTAATATATTACTTATTATTACTGATATATTTAAGACAAAACTATATGTATTTACATTATCTACAAAATAACATTGATTATGAACACGTATTTTACCCTCATTTTTGTTTTTTATATAGTAAAAAAAATCTATTATTTGTTCTGGATATTTTTTATATAAATTATTAAATAAAATGATAGAATTATCAATACAGTTTTTTTGATTTAATAAAAATTGTTCTATTGGTAATTCTATATTAGCATCTAATGGAGCTATAATTTTACCTAATAATGAATTCGTTTCTAATTCAATTGTATTTAGTTTATGGTCCACAAAATAACGGTTAAAAAAACTTGGATGAGTAATTAAATGTAGTAAGATATCCTTATGAACATTTTTATTTTTATAGACTTTTATTTCAATTATTTTTAATAATTTATCACGTAATTTTAGTGACAAAGCATTGTATACATAGTCAAATAAACTTAAAATCCAAATATTATGATTGTCATTAAATAAATCATAATTCATTTCATTTAAAAAACAAAATCCAAAACTTGTTACGTAATTTTTACAAGAAATCATTTCATTTTTTGTGAATGATGATATATTATCATGTCTTGTACAAAATTCTAGCATATCACTAAATTTAAACCACATTTTTCTAAAATAATCTATATTATCTTTATTATATATCATCTGTAATAAATTTAAATCGAAATTATTATTAAAACCAAATAAATAAGATTTATTATACATTTTAGATGTTATATCTAATAGTTTTTTTTTTATATATTAAATCTAAAAAAATTTGATAGGTATGTTAGTGTTCAATGCTAAACCAGTATTAGGTATCACAAATGGCCAACAATCATAACGGACCCAGCTCAAACACACGATCCAAAAATCCAAAAATCGAAGTTGATTACAATGCTTTAGACAAGGTTTCAACAAAAACCATAGTAGAAAAACCAATTCAACCTACTCTGGAAAAGAAAAAATCAGGATCAAATAGAAACAAAAAACAAGACAAAGTCAACGCTTTCATTAGCATGCTCACAAATTCAGGAGGACCATCATCTAGTGGAAGTTCTTCTGAATGGGAGACTGTTAGCGATGAAAGCGTTGAATCTTGGACAGACAACTACAATGACGAAGAGCTCCAATTTTTGGAAGGTCTTGACGAAGCCGAACGCAAAGCGCTCATTGACCTCGAACAACAGATCAGAGAATCCAAAAAACCTGAAATGCCCGTTCGTTTCAAGATTCTCAGATCAAGTCTAAGTCAGGGCGCAAAATACTTGGTTTTGAACAAGTTGGACCAAATGGATTGCTTTGAAGACCACAAGATTCAACAATGGGTGGATGGTTTGTCCACAATACCGTTCGGTAAGTATGCTAATCCTATTGTAACACTTGAACAGGGTCGAAAAGCTGTTTTCAGTTTTCTTAAACAAGCTAACACTTTTATGAACAACAGCATTTTTGGACACAAAGAAGCCAAGGCGCAGATTTTAGAATATATCGCACAATACATAACAAATCCACGGTCAAATGGCAAATGCCTCGCTTTACAAGGTCCTCCAGGTAATGGAAAGACCACCTTGGTTCGCAATGGAATAGCGAAGGCAATCGGTAGACCTTTTGCTCAAATCAGTTTGGGTGGAGCAAATGATGTTAGCGTCCTGACTGGTCACGATTTCACCTACGAAGGCAGTCAATGTGGAAGAATTTGCTCTATTCTTCGTGAAACAGGCATCATGAATCCAATCATCTATTTTGATGAATTGGACAAGGTGAGCACAACCCACAAAGGGGACGACATCTACAATTTCCTTTGTCATTTGACTGACTTTAGTCAAAACAATGTATATCACGACAAATACTATGATGGAATTGATCTAGATCTTTCAAAAGCAATTTTCATCTTCAGTTTCAATGACATTACTAAGATCAATCCGATTTTGCTGGATCGTCTTCACGTTATTCAAACCAAGGGGTTCAACACCGTTGAGAAAACATCAATCGCAAAAGACTATCTCATCCCCGACTTGATGAAAGATATTGGTTTGAAAAGTGAAGACATCTCTTTTGATGATGAGGTGTTGATTGACATTATCAATAGCCATTGTCGTGATGAGCAAGGTGTCCGAAAATTAAAGCGCATTTTGGAGGGAATGTTGACAAAACTTAACATTTTACAGTTTTCAAAATTGGAAGAGGAGTCTATCGATCTACCGTACGATATTCCAGGACTCACTTTTCCACTCACAATCAATCACAAAATTGTCAGCAAACTTGTTGCGGAAGACTCAAGCTATAAGCTACACCACTCCATGTATCTATAAACAATTAGTAAACCACACAATAAACATATTTTTTTTACCAACTAAAAATTTGATATTTTTTTATCTATTTATTACCTTTTATCTAAATATGAATTTTACAATCAATTGCTCTCAAGGATTAATACACACTCATTTGATAGATTTATTAAGTTCAAAAGGATGGACCTATATACCTTTTGAACAAATAACACCTGATATCAATATAGATTTTGCTTGGATTGGTGGTACTATAGGTGGTGAATATTTAAAGTTTGATGAAAAGGTTTACTCCATAAAAACAAGTCTAAAAAATATAATCTATGGTAGTGGTGTTAAGGGTGACTATAAAAATAAAGATACTGTAACAAATAAATACGAATTATACTACAATGTATGTCGTATATCACCTGAAATAGCAAAAAAACATTTATGTGAAAGCTATGATCTAAAACGACTTACTTATTTACAACCTAATCAAATATTAATAGCAAGACCGGTTGGTGTAGGAACTGGTGGCGGTAATGGTATTAGTATGATAACAAATGATAATGAATTGATTCAAACTAAATTCTCTTTGAGTCGAAAATATAAATATATTTTAGCATCAGACTACATAATAAATCCATTATTATTTGAGAGTAAAAAATTTCATCTAAGAATGTATTGGATGGTTTATCCTGATACTAATAATCAATATAAACACAGTCTACTAAAAATAGGTAAAATTATTACAGCATTACATCCTTATCAAAATAATGATTGGCATAATAAAAGAATTCATGACAGTCATTTTAAATCAACAATTCAAAATAGATATTTTCCAAATGATTTGGGATTACCTATGGAAATTACAGATAATTTATTCCAACAAATGACTAATATTTTAGAAGTTGCTTTTGCAGTTTTATTACCCAATATTCAATGTTTTGAAGATACTAAATATGGGTTTGAGGTTTTCGGTTGTGATTTTATGATAACTACAGATTTAATAATTAAATGTATAGAAATAAATGCGAAACATGACTACGGGGTAAATGATTTACAAAAAGAAAATTCGGTAGGACATAACTATTTTTGTAAAGAATTTTATAATTGGATATATTCAACAGCAATCGTATCTATATTTAATGAGACTTAGAAATAATATACTATATATATATATATATGGAAGAAGAATATATTAGTGCTCAAAATAATGAAACCCTAAATTTACATAGATTATTAAGAATATTTGGATTTTATATTGAAACAAACCAATTAAACGAACATTCTAGTCTAATACAAACTATTTTTCAAGAATTTGTTAATAGCCGAGATGAACCTATTAATCCACAACAAGGATATTTAATTAGATGGTCTGAAACAATTCTAAATGAAAATAATGAACCTAATGTAATACATTATGAAATATCATTTGAACCTCAACAAGTTCAAGATATGATAGATTCTAAAAAATTAAGTGTTAGAGAGGCTACTGAACATTTAGCATCCTATAGAAAAATAAAAGCAGATGATACATTGATAATAAATAAAGAATGTTGTCCAATATGTTATGATGAATATAAATTGAATCAGTATAAACGTGTATTAGATAAATGTGGTCACACTTTCCATAAAAAATGTGTAGATAAATGGTTTGTAAATCATCCCAATCTAGAATGTCCAATGTGTAGAACAAATTATAATAAAGAATAATTATTCTTGTATTTTTATTATTTCTGGAAATCTTTCATTATATATCGATAATTCATTATCATGACATAATAAATGAATAGTAAGTGGTATGGTTCTTCCTGGACGTTGCGCTCTTCCAATAACTTGCTTTTCTAATTCTGGATTTAGAGTATGATATATTAAAATATCCGTAGCACATTCCAAATTCAAACCCATTCCATAATAAAAAGCATTCAATAATAAAACTTTAATTTTACCATTTTTAAAATCATTAATTAATTTTTCAATATGACTATTTGTTCCATTAACTTTTGAAAATGTAATACCTTCTAATTCTAATTTTTTTACTAATAAATCAAAAGTTCCGTCATAACCACTGAAAATTAACCATTTACTATTCGGTTTTTGTTTTATTAAATTTTCAAAAACTTCCTCTTTTTTCAATAATTCATGTTTTTTTAAACTGTTCGATACATTATCATTCGTAACTATTGTTATATTATTATAATCAATACTAGTTCGACAACATGGACAATTTGTCTTAGTTGATTTGACGGAATTAAAATGATGATTTATACAACTTAAACAAAATAATTGTCCACAACAATTTACATTACATATAGGATTATTAAATGTATCATAACAAATTGGGCAAACATTTTTTTCATCTTTGATAAGTCTTGATTCAATATGATGTATTGAATCAGATATTTCATCTAATTTTTTTTTAATTTTAGTTAACCTTTCATTTTTATCTTGTAAATCAATATCTAGACTTTCAATATATTTATAATGTTTAATTTCATTATTATATGTTTTTTGTAAATTTGATGTAAGCATTTGACTAATACTTTCAAAACTTTCTACCTTAAAACCTAGCTTTTCTTTCAATCCAGTTATATCATTAGCATTTATAAATTTTATTAATTCAGTCTTATTTACTAATGAACTTGATAAATAATCAATAGATAAAGGCGTTTTACATATATACCCATATATAATAGGTTGTTCTAATTGAAAACTTGATTGAATATAATCACTGTCATTTCTACAAATTATTTGCCCTAATATATCTAGAGCATCTAATTTTAATACAGTGATTACATCAAATAAATTTTTAATATAATTTTTATATTTAAGTCCTTGTATATTTTCCGTTATGGTATTAAACCAACTATAGTCTTCACTTTCGTTTTTAAGTGTAGTATATTGACCACTAGGAAAAACCAGATTTTCAACACTACTTGTAATAAACCAATTAAATAATCCAGTTGGTAATACTTTAGACATTAATTTAATATTGTCAGCTTCATCTACAAATACACGCTGAAATACATACTTATCATTTTTAACTAATTTTTCAACTTGAGTTAAAAATTCCACTATAAATGTATTACTTACAAGATATATAGTACTATTTTTTAATTCATTTAATGTAAAATTTAAACATTTTTTACTATTAACATGTAACGTTTTTATACTCGTAAAGTTTTTAATATATTTATCCCATTGTAAAAATATACTATGAGGAACAATAATCAAATTTCCATTTAGAATTATTTTATTATTATCGTTCGTGTATACAATAAATCCCATACTTTCATAATGGATATATTGACTAGGCAACTGAACAGATTCCATTATTGGTTTTACACTTATTAATGCTAATACAGATATACTTTTACCACCACCAACATTATCCGCTATTATTCCAATAGTGGATTGATATTTCATACTTTCAATAGTAACTATACCGTAAGCACTAGCTTCCAAACACAGAGCACTATGTAAAAGAGTTAATTGATGATCTTTTAATGATATCTTAAATCCATTTATTTTATCCATATATTTTGGACTATTACTGTTTAATAACCCATTGCGTAAAATATTTATTCGTTTTACATTTTTATTTACAATATTTTCAAAATAATTCATATTAGTTAGATTACTAAAATAAATTATTATAGTATCTTTTTTTTAAGCTCTAATCAATACCAACATACCCAGCTTGACGATTATTACCAACACTTGACAGCCATTTTTGTTGTTCTGGAGTAACACATACACATCCACTACTGGTCGAAAATCCCCCGTTAGGACCATAACAACATAATGGACTAGAATGATTATAAGCAAATAGACTTAACGATCTTGGAGCGCCTTCTTGTCCATTAACCGGTGGACCCTCTGGATTATTCAATAATTGGTCACGTCCTTTTAGAGGAAGAGGAGTGCCTTGTGGAGTATAAAAAGTTCCATCAGTTCTTAACTTATATAATGCCGGATTTTGTTTAGGAGCCCAAAAACCTATAAATTTACGCCAATCAAAAATATCTGTTACTTTATCTGCCATACATTGAAAACCTTCTTGTGAAGTTTTTAATAGGGAACCCGCAATAACTATAGCTAATAAGACACAGACTAAACTAATAACTCTATTCATATATTTTACTATGAGAGAAAAAGATTTATTTTCTTAATAAAATGATTAATATTATTAAAGCAATTAAAAAAGTTAATATAAATAGTGCTGCTGTTATTATCATATAGGGATATATACGTCCTATAGAATAATCTATAATAGGATCAACTATTACCGTTTTTATTTTTTTCACATTATCTTCCTTTTTAAACTCCAATAGTGTATGGTCTAATATTTGTTTAGTTAAATTAGATAATACTGATGACATTATATATATTGAAACGAAAATTTAAGCGTTTATTAAATTTAAACACAATCTATATCATATTTATATAAATGAATGAACTTATTCAGGAAAGATTAAATAATTATTTTAAAAGTGATATTAATAATCCATTTAATCTTATTATGATATCTATTGTTAATAATATAGATAATTTTATAAATGAACTATACCAATATGTCTTAAATGAACCTAAAAAATTTTTAGTGGCTGATATTTTCAGTATGTACTACTTAGCAATGAGAAATATATATGATTTGCCCTCTCTTTATAATATTAAATATCGAGAAAAAAAACCAACTAGTATTACTATATATGGAGAAAGTATTAGTATATTAGGCAGTGTATCATTAATGATAGAATCAACTAATGAATTATTAAGAACCATTAGTAATAATTTCCCTAATTCTATTCACATATTGCCAGAAATAATAGTTTCTTTAAATAATTTCAAGATAAATCCTTTTGATAAAAATAATATGGATACTATTAAATCTAATTTATTAAAAGAATATAAATCTATATTAAATAAATTAAGTTAAAATCATATTCTTCTTTTTTATAAATTATATATAATGGAACAATTACAAAATGAAATTAATAATAAAATAAATGAATATATTCTTACAAATTCTAATAATGATAGTGAAAAAGAATTATTAGAACATATTTTTCAAGGAGGAAAAAGATTACGACCTATGATATGTTTAGCTATTGGTAAAAGTTTTAATAAAAATTATCAAATATTAGATATGGCACTCGCAATTGAATTAATTCATAATTCAAGCTTAATTATTGATGATCTTCCTTGTATGGATAATGATGAATATAGACGTGGTTTAAAAACAATACATGCTAAATATGGGGAAAGCACTGCTATACAAATAGCAATAAAATTAATGATGGATGCTATCAATAAAATATATGGAGTCATTAAATGTTTGCCTAATAATATGACCAAAATATATAAAATTAATAATGTATTATATAAAAATTTAGGCAGAGATGGGTTACCTATGGGACAATATATTGATTTGAGTTTTTTAAAAAATAATAAATTTACAAATATTAACAGAAAAGAACATAATGATCTAATTTTTAAAAAAACTACTACATTATTTAATCTAAGTTTTATGCTAAGTTATTTACTTTATGTAAATGATGAAAATAAAATAGCTACTATGGAAAAAACAAGCAAGTGGTTTGGATTAGCATTTCAACTATATGATGATTTCTTAGATATTAATCAAGATAAAGAGGCTAATTCTCCTAACTATATTAATCAATTTGGTTATAATGAAACATTGATTTTATTTAAAAAATCTATTGAAAAAACACGTAAATATCTACAATTATTAGATATTGACATGACGTTTTTTAATGAATTATTTATAAAATTAGAAACAGCTATACCACAAAATATAACTACAAATTAATTCGCATAATGAAGAGTCCAATTTCTAGCATTTTCTATGAATTTTGTTTTGTCTGATTTATATTCATTTGCTATATCAGTCACAAGAGGAT
>Ga0194133_10002780_pt1 | contig 26215 bp, 18 predicted proteins | sample TA2KigOf40mmetaG_FD_155448 | JGI IMG/M metagenome (GOLD analysis project Ga0194133, IMG submission 155448) | Freshwater microbial communities from Lake Tanganyika, Tanzania - TA2015055 Kigoma Offshore 40m | ecosystem: Environmental > Aquatic > Freshwater > Lake | place: Tanzania: Lake... | reverse complement strand
CCGCCGAATCTAGCGACAGGTCATCACAGTCAGCGCCCAGCAGGCGGCGGAGGGTTTCCGCCTTGGGATCGCTGAACGACATGCCTTCTAGTTTCTCTTCCAGCTTTCGAGCCGTGGCCGGCGGCAAGACAAGCAAGCAAGGATGGCGCTGGCCCTCGGCCTTCCAAAAATGCACCGACAATTCGACTGCTTCGACTGGACGCCATTTTGCCGGGATTTGCACCCGTCGCTTGTCGTCCACGCCGAAATCGTATTCACCCTTGAAGGCGATGCGAACGTTGCCAGTAATTAGAGACATAAACCGAACTGTGAATCCGCCGGATTAACCGAATATTAACCCACAACAACCCACAGCGCTCCACTTTTTGACACCAGCCCCCACAACAGTCAACAACTATCACACACATATTTTTGATTTTTTACTCATCAAAATTGAGGGTTTTTTCTGATCCATCATTGAATGAAGCCCCAGAATGGAAAACAGACTATGCCTTCAGGGCGATTATAAGAACTGTATCGTTACACATCTGAATATTAATTCGAATTTAGGCATTATTACGCCTTTACCCATTCAGGTTTGCCTTTTTTGACTCCCTCACTTTTGCCCCACCGGACCCTGTGCACACGACTGACTTCGACTATACGCTTCCGCCGGAACTGATCGCGCAATCACCTGCCCGAACACGCGATAGTTCGCGACTGCTCGTACTGCACCGCACTAAATTACCCATCGAGCATCGGCAATTCCGCGACCTTTTAGACTATCTACGCACGGGCGATGTGCTTGTGTTTAATAACTCGCGAGTTCTGCGCGCACGCCTGCGCGGCCGCAAGCCCACCACAGGCGGACAAATCGAATTGCTGCTCGCGGAGGAGGTCGTGACCAACGAGTGGTGGACCATGTTGCGCCCTGGCAAACGTGTGCGTGCAGGAACTGAGGTTCAACTGTTAACCAACGCGGGGAACGCCTCTCTCGTGCGCGCAGTTGTATTAGGGAAAAACGATGAAGGCCACTGTCGCGTGAACTTCAAGGGCACGGCTAACATCATGGATGAGCTAGACGCTCTCGGGGAAATTCCACTGCCGCCTTACATTGAACGCTCCGCCGGGACCGACGACAACACGCGCTACCAAACCGTCTTTGCGCAACCAACTGGTTCCGTAGCCGCGCCGACGGCAGGACTTCACTTTACTCCAGAACTGCTCGACGTGCTCCGCGCGCGAGGCGTGCACATCCGCTTCGTCACTTTGCATGTCGGCCTCGGAACGTTTGCGCCGGTGAAAACGAAAAACCTCACCGACCACGTGATGCATGAGGAGCGCTTTGAGTTACCCTCCGACACCGCGGACGCAATTAACGCTGCAAAACTTGAGGGCCGCCGAGTCATCGCCGTTGGCACCACCACCATGCGCGTGCTTGAAAGCGTGGTGCAACCTTCAGCTTTCAACTTTCAACTTTCCGCTTTTCGAGGCCGCACTCGCATTTTCATCCATCCGCCGTATCACTTTCGGGTCGTTGATGCACTGCTCACCAATTTTCATTTGCCGCAATCCACTTTGCTAATGCTCGTGAGCGCGTTCGCCAGGCCGGGCGAGTTGCATGGCCGAGAATTGGTGCTAGCTGCCTATGCTGAAGCTATGCGCAAACGCTACCGCTTTTTCAGCTACGGAGATGCGATGCTAATTCTATGATGCACATTAATAAACGCCTCATTCCCGGGTCACGTGGTGCACGGCGCGTCAGAGAAAATGTTGGCACTTTACCCCACCCACGCACTGAGCATTTATTACTACGGCCCTTTGTCGTCGTGAACATGGCAATGTCTGCCGATGGTAAAATTGCCACGGCCAATCGTGCCATCGCCACCTTCAGCAGCGCCCGCGACCACGACCATCTTTACGAACTCCGCGCCACTGCCGACGCCGTGATGAGCGGCGCGCGCACCGTAGACTTGAACAACTACACCCTCGGTCCCGGAGCGGATCGCTTTCGCAAACTTCGCCTGCGTCGCGGTCTCGCGGAATTCAGCCTGCGCGTCATCGTCTCCGGCTTAGGCTCAATGAATGCACACGCAGAAATCTTCCGTCATCACTTCTCCCCCATCCTTGTTCTCACAAGCGAGCGAGCGCCGGGCACTGCTTTAAAAAAACTTAGGGCCGTAGCCGATGAAGTAAAAACAGTCGGCAAAGCGGAAGTGGATTTTACCGCCGCCCTGTGCTGGCTCCACCGCGAGTGGAACGTGAAGCGTCTCCTCTGCGAAGGCGGCGGTGAGTTGAACGACGCGCTGTTCCGGGCTGACCTCGTAGACGAATTTCACCTCACCATCTGCCCGCGGGTCATTGGAGGACGCCACGCGCCCACCATCGCCGACGGACGCGGCTTCGGTGCACTAACCGACGCATTCAATCTCCAACTCACCTCGACCAAGCGCGTCGGAGACGAATTGTTTTGCGTGTTCAATCGATGCGCGTGATGCGCTCGCGCACAACACGCACCAGTTCCTCCTGCCCCGTGTCGAAAAAGTGGCTTGCACCCGGCACCGACACGAAATCTACCGCCACTGAGGGCGCACAAGGGCGCGCGACCAAATCCTTCACCACCGCTTCCGGCACCAGCGAGTCATCGGAACCATGCACGATCAGTCCTGGGGTCCGCCACTCCGTGACAAAACTGAAATCCAGGTTATTTGCCGGCGGCGCGACAGCAACGAAGCCATCCACACCGCCCTGTTTAAACAGCAATTGTAGCCCTATCCAAGAGCCGAAAGAAAAGCCCGCGACCCATTTCGCTCCGGCCTGTGGGCACTCCGCGCACAGCCAAGCCCAAGCAGCTTGAGCGTCAGCCAACTCCCCTGCCCCACCACTGAACTCTCCCGTACTGCGTCCCACCCCGCGAAAGTTGAAGCGCAGCACACTGAAGCCCGCGTCTTGCAACGTGGTAAATAGCGAGTACACCACCAACGTGTTCATCGTCCCGCCAAACTTGGGATTTGGGTGCAGCACAAGCGCGATGGGAGCGGCTGGCGACGCCGCGCGATGGAAGCGACCTTGAAGCAAACCGCTTGGCCCAGCAATGAAAGTAGGTGGCATCTTTTTATAGCCGTTTTACTGGGTAAGTTCAAAAATTGCTTAGACAAAAAATTAATAATCTTTGTCGCAGCCTGAATATTTTAGAGTTTTAAAGATTTGTTTTGCTTCATTGGCGATTTGTGCGAGGTTTCATAATATAAATTTTTGTTTATCCCAATTTTTCACTAAAAGAATGATCATGAAACATCGTAACCTTGGTTACCTGATAGCACTAATTTTTGCGGGCGTATACAATGTCCTTTCTGCAGAACCAACAACTACCCCTGCTATCCGAAAAGCCGCTATTTTTGTTGATAATCGAGCTGGTAAGGGGATGGATGCAAAGGTAGTAGTATTAGAAGATTTAATCAGCAGCCGAGTGGCCAGTCTTGGCTTCCAACTCATAAACCGAGAGATCGCGATTAATGCGTTAAAAAATTACTCTTCCGAAAAGTTGAATTCCACCAAGCAAATAACAGCCGGAGCGGAACTGGATCAATTGCTCACCGATAACACCTCCGCGCTGCGGTTGGCGCAGAACCTGGGCGCGGACCTGGTCCTGCACGTCTCGATTGCATCGCTGGGCAGCGAGAAGAAAGACTACGAGGACAAGGATCTGAGCGTTCGAACCGTCAATCTGAGCCACATCCTGCGGGTGAGCTACAAGATCGTGGAGGGGTGGGGCGGAGGCGCTTTCATGGGGGACACGGTCCGCGTGGGAAAGACGACGCGCTTCACGCCCAACCTGACGACACAGGACTCCGACGTGATAAACGAACTGCTCGACGAAGCCTCGTTGAAAGTGTGCGAGCACATCGGCAAGCGCGGTGCCGTGATCGCCGCCGGCGTGGCGACCCGGCCCAACTTCGTCAAGGTCACGATCAGCCCCCGCATGACCGATCTGGCCAATCTGCCCATCACCGTCCCCAAGATTGAAATCGGAGAAGATGGCAAGCCGGTGGTGCGCGGCCAGCTCACCGCCGCCCAGGCGATGGATGTAAACGTGGACCTGGACGGGGTTTCCATCGGCTCGGCTCCCAACTCGTTCAACGTCCCGCCCGGCCTTCACAAGCTGCGCCTCTCGCGCGAGGGCTTCCGGGACTGGGTGAGAACCATCAACTGCTTCGAGGGCCAGTTGCTGGAGGTGTCCCTGCAAATGACCGAGGCCGGCTACCAGCGCTGGAAGGACAACACTGGCTTCCTGCAGCAGTTAGAAAATAACCGCAAGCTCACGGATGCCGAGGTCAAAATCATGGAGGGCAAGGCCAAACTGCTCGAGCAGAGCGGCTTCCGAATTGATATCCAAAACAAGTCCACGAACACGCCGCTAGTCGCGCCAGAAATCAAGCTCTTCAAATAACCTCAGACCTCCGCAGCTATGAGAACCGTATTTTCTTCCTCCATCCTGTTTGCCCTTGGCCTGCTGGCTACCTATAACCCGCTCCTGTATGCACAGGAGAAGGCGACCTTGGGTGTGTTGGCCATCCGCCCAAATCCGGCTGTAGTGGAAGCCACAGCCAAAGCCGGCAAGACCACGCAGATGAACCGCGTGCTCCAGTCCATGGACAGCCAGTTGATTGACCGGATAAACGCCACGCGCAAATTTGAGATCGTTGGACGCAGCGATCTCAAGGACGTGCTGCGGGAGCAGTCCTTGGCCGCGTCGGGCAACGTGGACACGCTGGATAAAAACGCAACCAAGCAGTTCAAGCTCGTAGGTGCGAAATACGTCCTCATCGCCACGGTGGATGATTTTCAGGACTTCGTGGAGAAGGCGACGTTTCAAGGCATCGGCACAAGCGCGACCAAACGGGCCATCCGGCTCTCGGCCGTCGGCAAAATTTATGACTCCACCACCGGCAAGCTGCTCGAGTCGGCCAATTTCCAAACTAGCCAGAAGGACATCACAGAGAACCGCAGCTTCTCGGTCAATGACGGCGAACTGAGCGACGAACTGCTGGTGGCCATCGCACGGGAGATGGCGGACCGCATCGCCAACCGCGTGGCGGATGTTATCTTTCCCGCCAAAGTGGTCGCCAAACGCGACAAACAGATCACTGTCAATCGCGGCGACGGCACGGGCATCTCGGTGGACCAAGTCTGGAACGTTTACGCTGTGGGTGAGGAGTTGTTTGATCCGGACACCAAAGAATCGCTGGGCAAGGAAGAAGTCCTGGTGGGCAAGGCCCGGATCGTCAGCGTGCAGCCCAAAACCGCCACGGCGGAAACATTGGAGGACAACGGAATTACTAACGGAGCCATCCTTCGGCTGCCACCGCCCAAGAAGGCTCCGGCCCAATGACACTTTCCCGCAGGGAGAGGATTTGCAGCAAACCGAAAACAGACGAATGAAAACACAAACAACTCATGGATTCCGCCTGGCAGTGTTGAGCTGCCTAGCTCTGACGCTCGCCACCGGGTGCCAAACCTACTCGACGCAAAACAAAAAGAGCTCCGACCTGTGGCGGCAAGGTCAAGTCAAGGCCGCTGCCGCCGAGTTCGGCGTCAAGGCGGCCAAGGAAAAGGACAGCAAGGACACCGTGATCTGGCGTTTGGAAGAAGGCGCGGCCCTACGGGCGGACGGACAGTTCAAGGAAAGCAACACGGCGTTCGAAGCGGCAGAGGAGAAAATCAACAAGTTTGACGAGGGGGCTAAGGTCAAGGTCGGCAGCGAAGCCGTGGCGCTGCTGTCAAACCAGGCTCAACTGCCTTACGAGGGCTACGCCTACGATAAGATCATGCTCAACACTTACAAGGCGCTGAACTACCTTCACCTCGGCGAACCAGACAAGGCGCGCGTCGAATTCAACCGCGCCCTGCAACGGCAGGAGGAAGCGGTGGAAATCAACAAGGCGCGCGTGGAAAAAGCCGAGGCGGCGGCGGCGAAAGACGAGAAAGGTAAAGAAGCTGCGGATAAGGCGAGAGAGAATCCAAAGCTAAAGTCTCAGCTAGAAGGGAACTATGCTTTTTTGGATAAATGGCAAGCAGAGGCTATTTACAAGAATCCTGCTGCTCTTTATTTGCACGGACTTTTTTTCATGGCCACTGCCACTGGGCCAGCAGATAAAGAACTCGCTAAAACGTCATTTGATCAAGTTGCTGCGATGTCAAAAGACAATAAATTTATTCAACAAGATCAAGAAACAATTAGGCAATCACTCGCGGGTCAGGCTCAAACAGCCACCACTTACGTATTGTTTGAGACTGGCATAGCTCCGATGCGCGACCAAATTCGGATTGATCTGCCACTGATCCTCGTCGGCGTCAGGGGGGTGTCCTACACTGGAGCTGCCTTTCCTACGCTCAAGCCGCAGGACGGCCACCTCTCCCACTTGGAGGTGACTGCGGGAGAGACCAAAGAAACCACGGCGTCGCTAGCGAACATGGACGCTATCATCGGGCGCGAGTTCAAGGATGAACTGCCGACGATCATCACCAAAACCATGGTGACCACTCTGGCCAAAGCGGTGAAAACTTACTTTAGCAACAAGGCTGCGAAGGAAGCCGGGGGAAGTTATGCCGAGCTAGCCTCGATCCTCGGGAACGCGCTGTATGACGCTGGCACGAACATCGCCGACACGCGCACATGGACCACGCTGCCGAAGGAGTTTCAAGTTTGCCGCATCGCCACTCCCGCCGATCGAAAGCTCGTGTTAGGCGACGGTCAGATGAAGACGGAGGTCACAGTCGGAGATGGGACGGTCAACCTCATCTACGTCAAAGCCATTAATTCCTACACTCCCTTGATTGTCACCCAAGTAAAACTCAAATGAAAATGCTCGTGCCCCAACCCAAACTCATCCTCGCCGCCGGCGCGGGCCTCCTGCTGCTCACGGGCTGTGCCACCACCGTAAACACCGTCGAACGGGCAACCCCTGTTGGTGAGCGACAGATGGTAAATGATAAACGCATAATCACCGATTCAAGCCTGAACCGCGCCGTACGCATTGTTGGCATAAACGAAACTGCGGGCGAGTTTTTAAAAGTCCAAGTTGAATTACTAAATACCACTAGATCGATGAAAAGTTTTAACTATCGTTTTGAGTGGTTTGATGCTACCGGGAATCAAGTGTATAGCCCTATCACCACTGCAATCTCACGCCAAATCGAGGGGGGCGAGAGCATCTTTATCAGCGCGGTTGCACCATTAGCTACCGCAAAGGATTTCCGCATTAAGTTAATTGAGAGCACAAGATAATTACCAAAATATCAACCATGGTAAAAACAAATGAAATCACCTAAACCCGTACAAATTCTTTGGTCACTTGGTTTCGCTTCTTTTTTGATATCGGGCTGTGCCAGCCCTCAAGCAACCTACGTAGACCCAAGTGGCTCACGCACTATTACCTCGGTGGGAAATATCAACATCCAAGACTATGCGAATGCAGCGGATGCAATGGTTGGCTCGTTAATCGAAGGAGTCATCAATGCTGGAAAGCTAGAATCGCCTGGTGGGCAGCCTGCTATACTTGCGATTAGCCGAATTGTTAACAACACTAGTCAGCATTTGGACACCGACATGCTTGTGAAAAAAATTCGTGTCGCTTTAAATAAAACCGGCAAAGTTCAAACCACCACCACCATGGGGCTGGGTGGTCAAGCTGAGGACCCTCTGGCGCAAGGTATAAGGCAACAAACCGAATTTTTTCAGGACAAAAAATCTACCCGGTTACCAGATTACTCCCTCTCAGGCAAAATTATTGAACAAAGAGAGCAAGCAGGAAACGTTCGACAAAGCTCCTTTATCTTCCAACTTTCGTTAACGAGCAAGGGTGGTGTCGCCGTTTGGGAGGAGGAAAAGACCATCACTAAACAAGGTAAGAGGTCGACCGTCGGTTTTTGATCATAATTAAGATGCGATCATTGAACATAAAACCACCATTAGTAATGAAATCTGATTTTTTTGCAAACTTTGTTCCTGCTTTATTGCTTGCCGGGGTTGTTCTGACGGGATGCGCAACTGATTCTAATCGAGTAGGGATTACCAATCCTAAACAAATTGGCCCTGTAGTCGGGCAAACTTTAGGCGCAGGGGTGGGGGTGGTCGGCGGGAATGCAGTTGGAGGCGTTGTCGGGTTTGGTGAGGGCGTCGCTGTCGGTGCTCAGGCTCCGTTTAATAACTTTAACAATGCCGCCCGAATAGTTCGCCGCTGGCGCACAGAGGTTACCTCAGACGGCCGTACCATTCAGGTGCCTGAAGACATTTTGGTTGATATCCAAGGAAGGCCAATCTCAAAGCCCAGTCCGAAGTAGTAATCCCAAAAAAGCCAGTCGGTGTGCACCTACTTCCGGTTGGAATACTAGCCCTTACACGTAATTCCTTTCACCCGCCTTCGTCTCCACCCAGCGCGCGAAGAGCCAAAGCAAATCGGCTAGACGGTTAAGGTAAATAATGATTTCCGGGTTCTGCAATTGCCCGGTCTCATGTAATGCGCACACGCGCCGCTCAGCGCGCCGGCAGACCGTGCGCGCCACATCGAGTGCCGCGCTATTCAGCGTCGCACCCGGCGTGGCCCAGCCTTTGAATGTGATGCTTTGCGCCTCGATCTCGATCACTAACTTGTCGAGCTTCGCCGTCAACGCAGCGGTCACGAGTGTGAAGCCGTCCTGCGCGTAGCGCGGCAAATCATCCGTCCCCGTTGCCAGTTCGCCCATCAGTATCACTAGGTCTTTCTGAATGATGAGCAGATTGTCCGCAACGAACGTGTGCTGTGCCGATGCGCGCGCCAAGCCTAGGGCGGCGTTGAGTTCATCCACAGTGCCGTAAGCCTCGACGCGCGGGTGGCACTTGGATACACGTCGGTTGTACATTAGGCCAGTCGTGCCCCGATCGCCTGTTTTGGTTGCGATACTCATGCGCGCAAAGGTTAAACCGAAGTGCGCAAGGGGCAAGCGTAGGCCACAGATACCTTCGGGCTGGTTCCAAGCGGCTGCCTCCAAGTATGCTTCAGCCCATGCGTTCGCATTTCGCTCTGCTGGCCCTTCTGGTTGCGCCTTTTGCGCCTCTTTGCGGCTCAACCTCCGCCGCGCCGGCCAAGCCCAACATCCTCCTCATCTACATTGATGACCTCGGCTGGGGTGACCCGGGCTGTTACGGCGCGACCGCCGTGAAGACGCCGAACGTGGACCGCCTCGCGCGCGAGGGGCTGCGCTTCACGGATGGCCATTGCACTTCCGCCACCTGCACGCCGTCGCGCTACGCGATGTTCAGCGGCGAGTATCCGTGGCGCAAACGCGGCACCGGCGTACTGCCTGGTGATGCCGGCCTCGTGCTGGAACCGGAGCGCGGCACGCTGCCGCTCACCTTGCGCAGCGCGGGTTACACCACCGGCGCGGTAGGCAAGTGGCACCTTGGCCTCGGGCCGCAGGGTGGGCCTGATTGGAACGGCGACATCAAACCCGGTGCGCGCGAGGCGGGCTTTGATTTCAGTTTCATCATGGCTGCCACCGGCGACCGCGTGCCGTGCGTTTACGTCCAAAATGGCCGCGTCGCGGGCCTCGATCCAAAGGACCCGATTGAAGTGAGTTACCAGAAGCCCTTCCCCGGACTGCCGACCGGCAAAACCAACCCAGAACTGCTCAAGATGCACCCGAGCCACGGCCACGACATGGCGCTCATCAACGGCATCAGCCGCATTGGCTACATGAAGGGCGGCACGGCGGCGCACTGGAAGGACGAAGACATGGCCGATGTCTTCACGCGGCAGGCCATCGGCTTCATCGAGGCGAACAAGGACAAGCCCTTTTTCCTCTACCTCGGCACGCAGGACATCCACGTGCCGCGTGTGCCGCACCCGCGCTTCGTCGGCAAGTCCGGCATGGGCCCACGCGGCGACGCTATCGTGCAAATGGACTGGTGCGTCGGCGAACTGCTCGCCGCGCTTGACCGCCTCCAGCTCACGGAGAAGACGATGGTCGTCTTCAGCAGCGACAACGGCCCGGTCATTGACGACGGCTACAAGGACGACGCCGTCGAGAAGCTCGGCGCGCACAAAGCCGCCGGCCCGTGGCGCGGCGGCAAATACAGCAACTGCGAAGCGGGCACCCGCGTGCCGTTCATCGTGCGGTGGCCCGGCCGCGTGAAGCCCGGCGTGTCGGACGCTCTCGTGTCACAGCTCGATTTCCACGCTTCCTTCGCGGCGCTCACGGGCGCGAAGCTCGCCGAACCGCGCGACAGCCAGAACATTCTCCCCGCACTGCTCGGCGATTCGCCCAAAGGCCGCGAGGCCCACGTCACCAGCGCAGGTGTGCTCTCCTTGCGCGCGGGCAACTGGAAATACATCAGCCCCGGCCAAGGCCCGAAGCGCAACGCGAACACCAACACCGACATGGGCAATGACCCTGCCGGCCAGCTATACGACCTTGCCACCGACCCCGGCGAGACGAAGAACCTCGCCGCCGAGCAGCCGCAACGGGTCGCCGAGTTAGCCGCGCAGTTGGAGAAAATCCGTCAAACCGGCCGCCTCCCTGCCACCTTGCCTGGCACCAAGAGCGAGAAAAAGGGTAAGAAGTAGTAAATTGCGTCCGACCGAGCAAGCAGCGTCGCGCTCTGCTTACCGCCGCAATGCACAGCGCGCGAATTGCCCCGTTGCCGCTCCAGGTTCGTTGGTTCACACTTCAGGGCCATGAAATCCGCCTTATCCAAGTTGCTTCCTTTCTTTGTTTCTCTGTGCGTTTTTTGCGGCCAATCCTCCGCCCAAGACGCCCCAAAGAAAACCGACTCTGGCGCCAAGCTCGCCGCCAAGCCGGCGGAGCCGCAACGGGCGCCCACGCAAGCGAACGTCGCCTACGGCACGCATGAGCGGCAGGTGCTCGACTTCTACCGCGCCGACTCCGCCACGCCCACACCCGTCGTCTTCCACATTCACGGCGGCGGCTGGGTGGCGGGTGATAAAAAAGTTGTCGCCGCTTTGGAGAAGTATCTCGCGGCAGGCATCTCGGTTGTCTCCATCAATTATCGCTATAGCACGCAGGCGCAAATCGCGGGCGTGAAGCCGCCCGTCGAGTGGCCAATCGCCGACGCCGCACGCGCGCTCCAGTTCGTGCGCAGCAAGGGGAAGGAATGGAACCTCGACAAGCAGCGCATCGGTGCCACCGGCGGCAGCGCCGGCGCCTGTTCGTCGCTGTGGCTAGCGTTCCACCCCGATCTCGCCGACGCGAAGAGCCTCGATCCCGTCGCCCGCGAGTCTTCGCGCCTGTGGTGCGCGGCGGTTAGCGGCGCGCAGACTTCGCTCGACCCGAGGGAACTCAAGGATTGGACGCCTAACAGCCGATACGGTGGCCACGCCTTTGGCTTCATGCCCGACCCGAGGGACAACAAAACCCGTGATACGCAGTTCGCCGCCTTCCTCGCCGGCCGCGAATCCGTGCTGCCGTGGATCAAAAAGTATTCCCCCATGGAGCACGTAAGCAGCGACGACCCGCCCATTTGGATGATCTACTCCTCCGCCCCCGCGCTCGGCCAGGAACAGAAAGACCCCACACACACGGCCAACTACGGAGTGAAGCTCCAGGAGAAGTGCAAGGCCACGGGCGTCCCCTGCGAACTCGTCTATCCCGGCGCGCCAGACGTGAGGCACGCCAAGACCGAGGACTTCCTCATAGCCACCTTGAAAGCGAAGCGCTAGGACGACCCGGGCAGCTCGTTCAGCGATTGAACAAGAAGGCTGGGTTGTTGATGAGCGCCCATGCGAGGTCCTGCGCGCCGATGAGGCGGGCATTTTCCAACTGCTTGGTGCTTAGGTCAGAGGCGCGTTTGAGGTTAGTCAACTTCACGTCAGCGGGGAGCGGCTCACCCAGGCGCTTCACGCTGTCCTGCAGTTCCTTCAGACGCGGATCAATTGGGCGCGGAGCTTTCGCATCGGCCAGTTCCTTCGTGCGCTTGGCCAGCTCTGCGTCGGTGCTGCGGACGATTTGTTCCAAGGCGGCGGATTCTTCCTTTGAACGCTGGGCGGCAGCTTTCGCGAGTGTCGCGCGCAACTCCTCGCTTTGGCTAAGTCCGGGGGCTTTCGCATCCGTGGTCGCGAGCCTGAAACGACCGAGGGTGTAGGCGTTGTCGTTGCCGCCGTTATACTGCTGCGTGAGTGTGAAGGTAAGCGTCGCTCCGGACTCGTTCGTGTAGGGCGTCTTGAACTCGAAGGTCGCCCAGTGCGTCGAACCGCCGTTTGGCGAGACGGCCCAGCCCTGCTGGCGGTTGTTGCCGCCATCAATGGCCTTGGCCACCTCGAAGTTCTGCTGGCTGAAGTCGGCCAGCGCCTTCGTCAGCTCGAGTTTCTTGGCGTCGGCGGGCTTCGCGCCTTTCGGGGTGACGGTCACGGCGAGTTCGTTCAGCACGAAGTTGCCGTCCTTGGCGCGACCGGGGCCATTCTTCGGAAAACGCTTGTCCGTGATCGCCTCGAGACGCAGCGCGGTGATGACTTTCTCGGTCGGCTCGACGGTGATGGTGTAAACGGAACGCACGTCCTTGCCCTCAGTGACGACGATGGACTGGTCGTCCTGCTGCGCGAGCTTGAGGTCGCCGGTGGCCTTGAGGTTCTTCGTCACGATGGGTTTCCAGTCCGCCTTCACGTCCTGCTTCTTCTCGAACTCGACGAGGCGTTTCGGGAAGTCATGCTCGTTGAAGCGCTTCAGTTCGGCCTCGGCCTTGGCGGTGCGTTCCTTCTGCTCGGCGTCGAGCTTGGCCTCGCGCGGGGCGATTTCCTTTTCGTACCCAGTGAGGTCACCCTTGGCATCGGTAAGATCTTTCGCGCGCTGGTCTTCGCGCTTTTTCTGAACGCCGGGCGCAAGCTTCTCGTATTCCGTAAGCGCGCTGGCGACGAGACCGTGGTCGGCTTTTATCGTGGCCCAGCTTTTGAGCGTGGCGTCGATTTCCGAGGCGCGCGCGGGCCGGTTCATGATGCGGAGGAACAGCTCGTTGATAAGTTCGCGGTCGTCGGCGGTGTCCTTCACCAGTTTGACGATGGCGTTGTCGGACGCGCTAACGGCATCGCCGACGGTTGCGCCGGAGATAAGCGCCATCACGGGGCCGAGCTGCACGTCGGTGATGCGCTCGCACTCGCAAGCAGACTCGCGCGGCGGCTTGCCCATAGTGGCGAAGAAACCATCAGGCAGCTTCACCGTGTCCGCGAGCGCGGCGGCGCGGGTGCCAGCGGGCACGCCAGGGATGGCGGACTTCGCGCCCGTGACCTTGTAAATGCTGTCATACAGCGCTTCAGCGCTGAGGCGGCGCGCCGTGGCATGACTGAAGTTAATCTTGTCATCGCTGTTCCACTTATGTGTTGCAACGGCGAGCTGGTAGGTGCGGGACTTGGCGATGAGCTTCATCACGTGCCGCGTGTTGAAGCCGCTGTCCACAAACTCCTTCGTCAGGTAATCGAGCAACTCGGGGTTGCTTGGCGGGTTGCCGGCACGGATATCGTCGAGCGGCTCGATGATGCCGACGCCCGTGAGGTAGCCCCAGATACGGTTCGCGAAACTGGACGCAAAGTAACGGTTGTCTTTCGCCGTAATCCACATCGCGAGCTCCTCGCGGCGGGAAGCTTTCTTCTTCTCGGCGGCGGGTTTGCCGTCCTCGCCGCAGGTCGCGGGATATGGGAACGCGGGCGGCGTTTCCTTGCCGGTGCGATCGTGCTTCACCTCACCCGCGCCGAGTTCCTCGACGATTTCATAGAGCGGCTTGCCGCCCTCGACCGCCGTGCCCCCAAGCAGCTTGTCGCCAGCGGCTGGATCCTTTTTCAACCCGACGCGCGCGAAGTAAGCGGCGGTCTGATAATATTGGTCCTGCGTCCAGCGCTCAAAGGGATGGTCGTGGCATTTGTTGCAGTTGAAACGCACGGCCAAGAACAGGTGCGTGGTGTTCTCCATCGTGTCCTCGGGCTTGCGGAGGATCTTGTAATAGCTCGCGGGCGGGTTGTCCTTGTTCGAGCCATTGGCGGTGATGATTTTGCGCGCGAACTGGTCGTGCGGTGTGTTGTCGGCGACTTCCTTACGAATCCAGTCGCGGAACGCCTTCGCGCCCTCGGCACCAAGGAACTTGCTGTTCACCTGAAGCAGGTCGGCCCACTTGTTCGCCCAATGCTCCACGAAGTCTTCGTTGCCCACGAGCCGGTCGACGAGGGCGTCGCGCTTCTCGCGTGTGGGGCGTTTGTCGGCGAGAAAACTCTTCACGTCCTCCACGCTCGGGGGCACGCCGGTGAGGTCGAGATAAACGCGGCGGATGAACTCGTCATCCGTGCAGAGCGCGCTGGGCAGAATCTTCATGCGCTGCCACTTCGCGGCGCTGAACTCGTCAATCTTGTTCCACTTCTCCGGCTCGGCCCACGCAAAGCCGCTGCGGTCGCCCATCACCGTGACCGTCGTCGCCGCGTAAGCACCCTCGAAGCGCGCGAGCATCGGCGCTTCGCCGCGCCGCAAGGTCGTCACGACGTTCGCGCTATCGGTCTTGGCCACGTCTTGATTGCCGGTTTCAACGAATGCCAGCGTGGTTACGTCGCGCGTGGCGCCGTCGGCATAAGTGGCAATAACGCGCATTTGCTGACGTGCGCCGACTTGCTGGACGACTGGGTTTTGCGGGGACAACTCAATTTTAGTCACACGCGGAGCAGCAGTGTTAAGCTTCGCCCCCGCGCCAATCCACTCGCGAATAACCCGATAACTGAGGTCACCCGGCTCAAAAACCTTTTGCCCCTGATGCGGCACGGCGGCCGTGGGCTTGAGCAGCATTAGCGAATCGTCAGGCGAGGCTAAGTTTGCACGGCGGCTAGCCAACTCGTCGGTGAATGCGCGGACATCGTACTCTGCGTCATAACCACGTAAGGAGAGCTTAAACCCATTTTTACCGTCCTTCGCGCCGTGACAGGTGCCTTGGTTGCAGCCCGCCTTGGTCAGCACCGGGTTCACGTCGCGGATGAAGTCGGTGTCGAGCGCCTTGCCGATGCCGGAAACTTTGACCGGAACAGAAACGGATTTGCCGGCGAGCGACGCCTTCACGGTGACGGAGCCGTTGGCTTTCGGTAGGACCACGCCAGTTGCGCTCACGCTTGCGGCGCTCTTGCTGAGACCGCTGAGTTCGAGCTTCGCCAGCCGCGTCACGTCGAGCGCCTCGCCGTTCGCGAGCCGCGCGGTCACGATGATTTGCGCGCTGTCGGTCCACTTGTTGAGCGCGAGTTGCTTCGGCTCGACTTCGAGCGCGACTACCTTCGCGTCCCTCGGCAGCGACTCCGGTCCGCCTTCGGTTTTGGGGGCCGCAAGTGGGGGAGCTTCAAACTTCTTGGCCGCGAGCGCTTTGCTCGACGGGCTAAATGTGACGCTGGAGAACTCCTTCAGCAGAGAGCCATTTTCAGCATTGAGCAGCCGGATTTGCCCGTCGGAACCGGCAGCGGCGATGGTCTTCGCGTCGGGCGCGACGGCCACGGCGAAGACGCCAGCCTGCGGGACAGGGATTTTGAAGAGCGTCTTCGTGCCGCTGGCCCGGTATTTGGCGATGACTTCCTTGTCCTGCGAAGAGCGGCTCGCGGGGATTTTCTTCATCACATCGGCCATTTCTTTTGTGATGGCGTTAGTGCCAAAGCCGAATGTGGACGCGAAGACTTCGCCCTTCCCGTCAAGCGCACTGCCGGCGGCGAGCAATTTGCCATCCGCGCTCCACGCCACGGAAGTGACGCGACCGAGCATGGAATCGAAGAAGAAAATTCCGTTGCTGTCATCGCCAATTTGGCGCGGGGCAGTGCGAAAGTATTGGTATAGCTTCGGCAGACCGTCGGAGCCGCCCATCAGAATTTCCTCGCGGAACGGATGGCGGGAAACAGTGGCAATGCCGCCCTTGAGCGCGTTGGGCGTGATGCTCGTGATGTTGTCAATAAAGCGCTGGGTGGCGAGTTCCGTGAGTTTCGCCGTCATGTCACGCGAAACGGAGATGACATGGTCACCCTTGAGCGACCAAGTGGTGTCGAGCGCCCAGTCATTGTGCGTGCCCATGAAAAGCACCTGCTTGCCGGAACTGGCTTCAATGACACGCACGGAATTGTCGCCACAACCGAACGCGATGAGTTGCCCATCCGGCGACCAGCTCGCACCATAAATGGTGTCGTAAGTGACCGAGTGCGAGAGGGCGAGCTTGCGCTGCTCGACATTCCAAATCTGGATTTCGCCCATCCGCCCTGGCAGGCCGCCCGCGACGGCAAGGCGCTTGCCATCGGGCGAGAATTTTACGGACTCAATACGTTCGCTCAACCCGACGAGCCGCGCGGCGAGACCGGAACCATCGGCTTTGTGGAGGAGCACTTCGTGGAAGCCCGCGAGCGCAAGGAACTGGCCGTCGGCCGAATAATCAATCGAGGTGATGACCGGTGGGAGGGAATACACCGGCGGATGATTCATGTCGTACCGCTCGCGAGCATTTGCGGGCGTGTCGTCCACCGCGCCCTGCGCAATCCAGTTGCGAATGGTCTCAATCTCAGATTCATGCAGCGGCTTGCGGCCCTCGGGCATCTCGGCCTTGCCGTCCTTGGGCGTGATGAACCGGATGAGGGGCGACTTTTCCGGCGACTTCGGAACGATCGCGGCTTCCTTGCTGTCGCCCGCACCGAGCATCAACTTGAAGTCTGTCATCACATAGCCGCCCTTGGACTTCGCAGGCTGATGGCAACCTTGGCAGTTCGCCTGGAAGATGGGACGGACGTCCTTGTAGTAACTAACCTTCTTCGGCGAGGCGGCTTTTTTGTCGGCGGGGGCGGCTAAAAGACCGACGGTTGTGAGCGTGAGGACGCTAAGGCCGATCAGAAATGGCTTGCGGTTCATGACAAGAAAATGCGCGGGTTCCCCCTTTGCGGCAACTAACAAACGCCAAGGGACGCGCCGTTAAAAGACGGTCCTAAAAAGGCAAAATTCACGGGCTGAACTGCGGCGTCAAAAGCAAAGGCCGCGCAAACGCGCGGCCTTGCCGAAGCAAAATGCACATGACTTAGGCGAAAAGCTTCGTGACGGCTTTTGCCTTCACCAACTCCCGGGGCTGATTGAGGTGATTCATCACGATGGTCTCCGGATCAATGCCGAAACTATGGTAAATGGTGGCGAGCAGTTCTGCCGGGTGAACAGGATCGTCCACAGGCGCGGAAGCGGTCTTGTCCGACTGGCCGTGGACGTAACCCCGTTTGATGCCCGCGCCACCAATGACGCTCGTGTAGCAGTAAGGCCAATGATCACGGCCGTCGGCACTGTTGCCGTTGCCACTGGTGCTCACGCCCTTTTGCGGGCTGCGACCAAATTCGCCAATCGCAACAACAAGAGTCTCGGCGAGCAATCCACGTGAGTCGAGATCCTCGAAGAGTGCGGACAGACCTGTGTCGAGCATCGGACCGCTTTCTTTTTTCATGCGGTCGTTCAGCCCAACGTGAACATCCCACGAGTGACGGTCAGAGTTGGCAACTTTGGGCCAAATTAACTCGACGACGCGAGTGCCCGCTTCAACGAGACGGCGAGCAAGCAGGCAACTTTGGCCGAAGGTGTTGCGGCCGTAACGATCACGAAGTTTGTCGGGTTCTTGATTGAGATCGAAGGCTTCACGAGCACGACCGGAGACGATGAGATTCATCGCCTGTTTGTAATATTCGTCGAGGTTATAGTTCTCCACAGCCTTTTCGATTTCGGGAACCGCGTTGCTGAGTTCGTCACGTAGCTTGGCGCGGCGTTGGAGACGGACGCTGAACATGTCGGGACGCAGGTTTAGGTCGTCCACCTTGATCTTGTCCATTTTTGCCATATCGAGGTCATCGCCATCGGGAAAAAGCGTGTATGGATCGAAGGCTTTGCCGAGGAAGCCAGCGTTGCCGCCTTTGCCGACGACGTTCGATTCCTGCAACGGGCGTGGGAACATGACGAACGGAAGCATCGGCTCGGTGGGCGGTTTGAGACGGATGATGTTGGAGCCAAAGTTTGGAAAATCCTTTGGGCTGGGCGGTTCAAGCTGGCCCGACGGACTGACCTTGTCCGTAGTGTAGCCGGTCATGATTTGATAGATAGCCGCCGTGTGGTTGAAGAGGCCGTTGGGCGTGTAGCTCATCGAGCGGATCATGGTGAACTTGTCGTTCACTTTCGCGAGCTTGGGGAGGAGTTCGGTATATTTGACGCCGGTTAACTTCGTAGCAATGGGTGCGAAGATGGACTTAACGTTGTCCGGGACGTTGTCCTTCGGATCCCACAGGTCGATATGCGATGGCCCGCCCTGCAAGTAAATCATGATGACGCTCTTAGCCTTGCCCCAACCGCGTCCGCCGGCAGAAGGATTCGCGAGGGCTTGAAGCTTCATCGCACCGCCAAGCGAGAGGCCAAGCAGGCCGCTACCGCCGATGCGAAGAATGTCACGGCGGGTCACGCCAAGGTGCTTGTCACAGAGGTCTTTGCCGGGTTCACCAGGGATTCGAAGCATAGAGCCGTATAAGTTTAGAAGTTTCTATTTCGAAATAGACGCTCTGACAAGGGCGTAAATTGAATGAAGTTTTTCGCGCGTCAGCCGGGATAACCGCCCGCCACATACGCCTCCAATTGGCTCAGTGCAGAGCGTTGCGCGTTAATGACCCACTTGACTAGATCACCGATGGAAATCAGTCCGACGATGCGCTCACCATCCTTTACCGGCAAATGCCGCACGCGTTTCTCCGTGACGATGCGCAGCGTCTCCTCCACGCCGTACCGCGGAGTCACGCAGATGACATCAACGGTCATGATTTGGCGGACGGTCGTGGTTTTTGAGGAACGACCCAGCAAAACCACCTTCCGCATGTAGTCGCGCTCCGTGAGGATGCCCACCAAGGTGCCGCCCTCCATCACAAGCACGCAGCCAATGTTCCGGTCAGCCATGAGCTTGATGGCGTCATACACAAAAGTGTCTGGCGCGACAGCTTGAACAGCCGCTGGCCATTTGTACTGAAGAATGGTGGCGACGGAGTCGGTAATTTCCATGGCACGAGGCGGTTTAAAATTGGCTTTTGGTCTTACTCTCTAATAACCCTAACCACCCCGGACGCGCAACGGAGATTTCCTGCAAAAACTCACGCCCGATAACGACTCACTTGGCATCCCGCACATGCCTGTCCATCCAGCGCACCATCTTGTCCCACATTTCCGGCAAATAAACGTGGCCGAGGCCGGGATAAACGACGTTCTCAAAGTTTGCCTCCGCGCGATATAGGCCATAGGCCGGGCGTAACTTCGCCTCCAGCTTGCGGATGCCTTCGACGGGCGAACCGAAATCCTTGTCGCCGGTCATGTAAAGCATCGGCCGCGGCGCGGCCAGCGCCATGACGGCCTCACTGTCGAAATGGTTTAGCATCCCCGGCACGAAGTAATAAATGCCGTGATATTTCAGACCTTCGGTGCGGATGAGGTCTGAGTAACGCGTCATGCAGGCAACGGCTACACCCGCGCGCAACCGTTCGTCCAGCGCCGCCAGCCACCAAGTGCGTGTCGCGCCCATACTGATACCGGTGACGCCAATGCGCGAGGCGTCCACTTCCTTGCGTGACGCGAGGTAATCCAGCGCCATTAAGTCATCGCGCAGAATCATCCCCCACAGCGATCGACCGGCCCAGAGGTTGAACTTCGAGGCCGTCATCTCGCCCGCGCCGCCCTTCTCAGTGGGACCGCCGGGGCCCTGACCGTTGCGCTCGCCAAAGCAGTAAGCATCCACGCCCAACACCACGTAACCGCGCCTGGCGAGCGTCGGCCCGGGCGGCACGGGCACGGCGTTGGTGCGGAGCAACTCATCCTTGCCGATGTCGTATTGGCCGCCGTGCCAGTGGCAGTAGAGAATGGCTGGTGACTTGCCGGAAACTCCCTTCGGCAGGAACACGTAGCCCGGCACGGACGCACCTGCGCCGTTGTCAAAGTTGAACTTCTCGAAGACGTAATCGCCCCGGTCCTCGCGCGTGGTGATAGTGACCTTGGGCACCTTTGGGCGCGGCGGCAGCTTGCCCAGCAACTGCCTCAACGTAGCTCGCACTTCAGTGCGTTGCTTATCCCACGCCGCCTTCGTCTTCGGCACGGTGAAATCCGGCGCGACGGGCGCGGCGGCGAGCCACGCCTCAGCGTTGGATGCGTTGGTCTGGGCCATGAGCTTACTGGCAACGAAGATTAGCACGAGCCCGACAGCCAGTGCCGTGTATAATGGGGTAAATGCTTTCATTACGGAAGAGTTCTGCGCGATGAAAGCACGTCGCTGCTTGGCCGCAAAATTTTTTCTCTGTCACAATCTTGTTTTCACGTCCAAATGGAAATATGCAAAAGCTACATCGTGCCCTTGCTCGCCGTCGCTTCCTGCGGGGCTCCGCGCTCGCCGCACTCACGACCGCGCTCGGTGGGCCAATCCCCTTCGCGCGTAATCTCGCGCCCGGCCTCTTCCCCGACGCCCTCGCCCAGACCGTCGCTGACCTGCTGCCGGACAAGCGCGGCCTGCGCATCCTCGGCGACCGGCCCCTCGTCGCCGAGACACCCGTCACGCTGCTCGACGACAACATTACGCCGACAGAACGCCACTTCGTCCGCAACAACGGCCACCTGCCGGAACGCGCTGAGAAGCGTGACCTCGCCGGTTGGTCGTTAACCGTTGACGGCGAGGTGGACAAGCCGCTGAAGCTCTCGCTCGCCGAGCTTCAAAGCCAGTTCCCGAAAGTCACCCGCGCGCTCGTCATCGAGTGCGCTGGCAATGGCCGCGCCGCCTTCAACCCGCCCGCCGCCGGCAACCAGTGGACCCTCGGCGGCGTGGGCTGCTCACTATACACCGGCGTGCGGCTCGGCGACGTGCTGCGCCGCGCGGGCGTCAAGAAGTCGGCAGTCTACATCGGTTATGAGAGCGAGGACGCGCACCTGAGCCGCGCGCCCGGCAAGCAGGCCATCTCGCGCGGCGTACCCATCACCAAGGCGCTCGACGAGCACACGCTGCTGGTCTGGGAGATGAACGGCCAGCCGTTGCCCGCGATCCACGGCTGGCCGCTGCGCCTGATTTGCCCCGGTTGGCCGGCCTCAACCTCCGGCAAATGGCTCCGCCGCATCTGGGTTCGTGATCGCGAGCACGATGGCGAGAAGATGACCGGCTATTCCTACCGGATGCCAAAGTTTCCCGTCGCGCCCGGCACGAAGGTCGAACCGGCAGACATGGCCATCTTGGAGCAACTGCCGGTCAAGTCCATCATTACGCTCCCCGCCAGCGGCGCGGAAGTCCCCGCTGCCCAGCCCGCGCTCCTGCGCGGCCACGCCTGGAGCGGCTGGGGCGATGTGAAGGCGATGCATCTCAGCTACGACTTCGGCGCGACGTGGTTGCCCGCGAAACTCAGCACGCCCAAGAACCGCTACGCTTGGCAGCACTGGGAACTCGCCTTGAAGCTACCGACCAAGGGCTATTACGAAATCTGGGCACGCGCCACAGATGAAAAAGGTTTCCAACAGCCCATGCTCGTCCCGGGCTGGAACCCCGAAGGCTACTGCAACAACGCCATGCACCGCATCGCGCTAAAGGCTTTATGAAGCCACCTTTTGAGATCTCGCTACTGGCCCTGCCCAAGAAAAAAATGAGCCCTTAGTTGGTATGCTTAAGTAAATCGGTTCCTTGAGAGCCGAGCGACTGAGCCAGCTGAAAATTGGTTTCCTGCCCATCCGTCAGCTGGCACGCTCTCGGCATGGAACGCACGCCACCGCCGCTGACTCCCGGCACGCTCTACTTGGTTGCCACGCCCATCGGCAACCTAGAGGACATTACCCTGCGCGCGCTGCGCGTGCTGCGCGATTGCGACATCGTGGCGGCGGAGGACACGCGGCGAACGGGGCAGCTGCTTAAGCACTTTGAAATCAACAAACCAATGGTCAGCTACTTCGCCTTTAACGAGGCCAAGCGCAGCGAGGAAATTCTCGAGCGCCTCCAACGCGGCGAGAAGGTCGCGCTCGTTACCGATGCAGGCACACCGGGCATCAGCGACCCGGGAGAGCGCGTCGTGCGCGCGGCCGTGATGGCGGGGTTGCGGGTCGAGACGGTGCCCGGCCCATGCGCGCTGGTTGCGGCGCTGACGGCAAGCGGCTTGCCGACGGACGAGTTTCACTTCATTGGTTTCCTGCCGCATAAGTCCGGCCAGCGACGTAAGCAACTCGAGGCCTTAAAGCAATTCGACGGCACGCTGGCGCTTTATGAATCGCCATATCGCATCGAAAAGCTGCTAACCGAGCTGAACGAAGTCTTTCCCGACCGCACCATTGTGCTCGCACGCGAACTGACGAAGAAGTTCGAGGAGTTCCTTCGCGGTACCTCAGCCGAGTTGCAAGCGCAGGTGGCGAAGCGATCGCTAAAGGGAGAATTCGTCGTGCTGATCAGCGGCCGACGGGAAAAGATTGAAAAATTAGCAAAAGATTCCGAATAGCCGAAGTGTTCCATAATCAGTATTCAGTGCTTAATTGCAGCGTGACATCGTTGAACAACCGCCGCCCGCAGAACAAGATGCTGATTAATTAACCCAGTCCGCATGGCCCGCATTTTAATCGTCCTTTTCGTTCTACTGGCCCGCGCTGTCCCCGCCGCCGACTCCGCCGCTAGCCACGACTTCTTCGAGAACAAAATCCGCCCGCTGCTCATCGAGCATTGCCTCAAGTGCCACGACGGCGCGGCGACGGATAAGCCCAAGGGCGGGCTCGCGCTCGACACGCGCGCGGGTTGGCAAAAGGGCGGCGAGCACGGCCCCGCCATCGTTCCCGGCGACCCGGCTAAGTCGCTGTTAATCCGCGCGATTAGCTATTCAGACCCGAACCTGCAAATGCCGCCGAAGGGCAAAAAACTTTTGCCCCAACAAGTCGCACTGCTTGAGGAATGGGTTCGCATGGGCGCGCCTGACCCGCGCACAAGCAAGCCGTCCGGCCCGCCGCTGACGGATCCGAATGTGGTGAAGAACCACTGGGCGTTCCAGCCGGTGCGAGAGCCGGTGGTTCCAAAAATCGGCATTCGGAAATCGGCATTCGGAAATCCTATTGATGCCTTCGTCCTCGCCAAGCTTGCCGCGAAGAACTGGTCACTCTCCGCCCCAGCCGACCCGCGCACGCTCATCCGCCGTGCTTACTTCGACCTACACGGCTTGCCGCCCTCGATGGCCGAGGTCGAGGCGTTCGTCTCGGACAAGTCGCCCGATGCCTTCGCGAAGCTGGTGGACAGGCTGCTCGCCTCGCCGCGCTACGGCGAACGCTGGGGCCGGCACTGGCTGGACGTGGCACGCTACGCGGACACGAAAGGTTATCTCGCCGGCGACGAGCAGCGGCGCTTCGCCTTCAGTTACACCTATCGCGATTACGTCATCAACGCGCTCAACGCCGACACGCCTTACGACCGGTTCATCACGGAGCAAATCGCGGCGGACCAACTGCAACTCGGTGAAGATAAACGCGCGCTCGCGGGGCTGGGTTTTCTCACGCTCGGTCGCCGCTTCCTCAACAACCCCCATGACATCATTGACGACCGCATTGACGTGATGACGCGGGGCACGATGGGCTTGACCGTTCAGTGCGCCCGCTGCCACGACCATAAATACGACCCCGTTTCCACAAAGGAGTATTACGCGCTTTACGGAGTATTCGCCTCCAGCCACGAGCCAGCGGAGAAGCCGCTACTCGGCCTCAAGCCCGACGCCATCCAACACGCCGCATATCTCGCCGAGAAGAGGAGGCGCGAGGAAGAGATGGAGAAATACCGCGTGGAGCAACTCGACAAACAACTCGCCACGCTTCGCAAACGCACGGGTGATTACCTGCTCGCCGCTGACGAAGTGGATCCGAAGGTCGCCCATGCTTCCGCCAACGCGCAGCGCCGCGACCGGGACAAATACTTTCAAGAACGCAAGCTTGTGCCCGCCGTTGTGCGTCGCTGGCAGGATTACCTTGCGAAAGACGCCAGGGAGAATTCACCGGTATCCATGTGGTCGCTGTGGCACGCCTACGCGAAGCTCGACGACGCCACCTTCGCCGCTGAGGCCTCGAACGTGAGCGCTCTCAATGCGCCACTGCCTATTCGTAATGCCTTTGCGACTCCGCCCAAGTCGATGAAAGAAGTGGCCGAGCGTTACGGCAAGTTGCTCACCGACGCCGACGCCGCCACGCCGCACGCGGACAAAGACAAGGAATGGTTGCGCCTCGCTCTGCGCGCCGCCGATGCGCCGCCGAATCTACCCGCGCCCGAGAACGACACGTTGCTCGAAGACGCCCGCCCGCGCCTGCGCCAACTCAAGGCGAAGGTGGACGAAGTGGACGCCACGCATCCCGGCGCTCCGCCGCGCGCGATGGCGCTGCTCGATAACTCTTCGCCCACCAAGCCCTACGTATTCGTGCGCGGCAACCCTGGCAATCGCGGTCCCGAAGTGGAACGCGCGTTCCTGCAAGTGGCGTCCGTCGGCAAGCCCGCGCCGTTCCCCGCGAAGGCCAGCGGTCGGCTCGAACTCGCCCGCGCCATTGTCAGCCCAGACAACCCGCTCACTGCCCGCGTGCTCGTGAACCGCGTGTGGGGTTGGCACTTCGGGCAAGGACTCGTCCGCACGCCCAGTGATTTCGGCGTGCGCGCGGACCCACCGTCGCACCCCGAGTTGCTCGACTGGCTGGCAACACGCTTTGTTGCCGACGGCTGGAGCATCAAGAAATTGCATCGCCTCATCATGCTCTCCGCCACGTATCAGCAAGCCGGCGACGACCGCGCTGAATGCGTGAAAGCCGACCCGGCGAACACTCTGCTATGGAAGTTCAATCGGCAGCGACTCGACTTCGAGCAACTCCGCGATTCGCTGCTGCTGGCCGCCGGTAAACTCGACCTCGCGACCAGCGGGCTGCCGGTGGACTTAACCGCGCAGCCGTTTAGCGGGCGGCGCACGGTATTCGGCTACATCGACCGGCAGAACCTCCCGGCCATGTTCCGCACGTTTGACTTCGCCAGTCCGGACGTAAGCGTATCGCAGCGCTACCTCACCACGGTGCCGCAGCAGGCGCTCTTCCTGATGAACTCGCCGTTCGTATTACAGCAAGCGCAGGCGCTCGTCGCGCGCGAGGACTTTAAAAAAATCACCACTGACGACGCGCGCATCCGCTTTCTTTACGAAACGATTTACCAACGCCGGCCCGCTGCCGACGAGCTTACAATGGCAAAGGAATTCCTCACCCGCCCAGCGCAAGGCGTCGGCAAAACCATACTTAACGCGGGTTGGCACTACGGCTACGGTGAATTCGATGCAGCGGTGAAGCGGGTGAAGAGCTTCACGCCGTTCGCCTTCTTCACCGGCGGACAATGGCAGGTGGCGAAAGACTTCCCGGACAAGGAGCTTGGGCATCTGCTGCTTCGCGCGGAGGGCGGTCATCCCGGCCGCGCCGCCGCGCACGCCGTCATCCGCCGCTGGGTTGCGCCGCGCGACGGCACGGTGTCCATCAGCGGCACGCTCGCGCACGTAAACACGTTAGGCGACGGCGTGCGGGGTCGCATCGTGAGCAGCAGCGCGGGCGTGGTGGGCGAAGCCGTGGTGCAGAATGGTTCCGCGGAGGTGAAGGCGTCGGGCCTCGCCGTGAAAGCTGGCGACACCGTGGATTTCATCGCCGACTGCCGCGAGAACTCGAACAGCGACAGCTTTACCTGGGCGCCGACAGTGAAGTTCACCGACCCAATAAAGCGCTCGAAGCAAGCGCCGCCGGGCGGTTTCGAGACCGAGTGGGATGCGAAAGCGGACTTCACCAAACCACGCCTTGATGTGCCGAAACCTTTCGCCACATGGGACAAGCTCGCGCATGTGCTGCTCGTGTCGAACGAAGCGGCGTTTGTGGATTAAATCCAAGCGCTTAGTTTGTTCAACGGACAAGGCAGTCGGCGCGAGATGGGCAACTCGATTTCGGAGTTAAGGTTGGAGGCGTGCGCGTGACGAGCGCGCCCAACCTCAAACCAAGTGTACTACCAGCGCCGTGGCATTATCGCGCCCGTCACTGCGAACAGATTCCTCCACCATGCGGCGTGCGCGGTTGGCGCTGCCTGAGCTGGCCTCTGGTTCACGGAGCAGGTCAATGATACGGTGATCAAACAGCCCGCCGTTCAGGCCGTCAGTGCAGAACAGAAACATATCTCCCGGCTCACAACCCACCGCGCCGATCTGGGGTT
>Ga0194133_10002779_pt1 | contig 26222 bp, 22 predicted proteins | sample TA2KigOf40mmetaG_FD_155448 | JGI IMG/M metagenome (GOLD analysis project Ga0194133, IMG submission 155448) | Freshwater microbial communities from Lake Tanganyika, Tanzania - TA2015055 Kigoma Offshore 40m | ecosystem: Environmental > Aquatic > Freshwater > Lake | place: Tanzania: Lake... | reverse complement strand
ACATCGCGGTGGACACGGCGCGGCGCGAGGGGCTCATCCTCCCGTCGCTCTAGGCGGGCGGGCGCACTGCCGATGCTCAGCGCCAAGTTCAGGCCCTGGGATCTCCTCCCGTTCAGCGTCAAGTATGCTCGGCTCCGCCTCCGGCGGCGGCCGGTGCTGGTGCACTTCGAAGTCACGATGCGCTGCAACGCGCGGTGTCCCTTCTGCGATTACTGGAAGACCGACCCGGCGATGAAGGCCCAGGAGCTCGCCTCCTTCGCCGACGCGGCGCGCGCCTTCGACCCGATGATGATCGCGTTCACCGGCGGCGAACCGCTGCTGCGCGGGGACCTCGAGGCAATCGTCGCGGCCGTGGACGGCGCCATCCGTCACAAATGGATGACCCTCCTCACGCACGGCGCGATGCTCTCGGTGGAGCGGGCGCGCGCGCTCTGGGCTGCGGGGATCGGGCAGTTCGGTATCTCCCTCGATTACCTCGATGCGCGGCACGATCGCGCCCGCGGGATCCCCGGGTTGGCCGGGAAGATCCTCGCGAACGCCGAGCGCATCCGGTCGGAGGGGATGACGGTGCGGTTCAACACGGTCATCAAAGACGACAACCTCGACGACATCCTCCCCCTCGTCGAGCGCGCCGCCGCGATGCGCGTCGGGGTGAACTTCTCGGTGTACACGGATTTCAAGAACGGGAACGGTGCGCATCGCATCCGCCCCGAACAGCAGGCGCAGCTGCGGGAGGTGATTGCCGCGCTGCTCGCGTTCAAGCGGCGTCGGCGCGGTATCATCTCCAACTCCGATCACTATCTGGCGGAAATCCCGCGGTGGATCGCCGGTGAGATGACCGAGCCTTGCCGGTCGGGGCAGGACACCGTGCACATCGACCCGTATGGTGGCATCCGTCGCTGTCCCGACTTCCCGGTCGACGGGCACTGGCGCGAGTACGACGGCTATGCGCCGATCGCCTGCGATAAGTGTTTTTACGCGTGCCGCGGCGAGGCGCAGGCACCCCTGCGGCTCAATCGGTTTCAGGATCTCATCGCGTCGCCCTGAGGCAGGTCTCAGGGCTCAGGTCGCAGGTCGCAGGTCCCGGCTTCCAGCTTCCAGCTTCCAGCATTCAGCCTCTAGCTTGTTGCATCGAGCCTCGAGCCTTCGGTATGCCCACCCTCATCCTCAACCTCTCCCAGCTCGTCACCTGTGCCGGCCCAGCACGCGCGCGCCGCGGCGCCGAGCAGGGGGATGCGGGCGTCCGGGACGGGGTAGGGGTCGCGATTGGCGATGACGGCCGCATCCTCGATGTGGCACCCGACCGCGAGCTACGGGCCGCCCATCCGGGCGCGGAGGAAGTCGACGGCGGTCAAGGCGTCCTCACCCCGGGCTGGGTCGATTCGCATACGCATGCCATCTTCGGCCGTGCGCGGTACGAGGAGCAGGAGCTTCGCGCCGCCGGGGTCGGTTATCTGGAGATCGCGCGGCGCGGCGGAGGGATCCACAGCTCGGTGCGTGATCTGCGCACGCGCACCGCGGATGACCTCGCCGCCCTTGCCGCGGCCCGCCTGCAGCGGCTCGCGGCGCACGGCACCACGACGGTCGAGGTGAAATCAGGCTACGGGCTCTCCCTCGAGTCGGAGCTGACGACGCTGCGTGTGATCCGACGGCTCGCCGCCGACCTCCCCCTGCGGCTCGTCCCCACCTTCCTCGGTGCGCACGAGGTGCCGCTTGAGTACCGCGAGGCGCCGCGCACACGGGACGAGTACATCGCCTGCGTGACGGAGGAGATGATCCCCGCCGTCGCCGCCGAGGGGCTCGCGCGCTTCTGCGACGTGTTCTGCGAGCCCGGGGTGTACACGGTCGATGAGACCCGCCGCGTCCTCGGTGCCGCCCGCGCAGCCGGCCTCGCGCTCAAGCTGCACGCCGATGAACTTGAGAACGGGGCCGCCGCCGAGCTCGCCGCCGAACTCGGGGCGACCTCTGCCGATCATCTCGCAGCGATCTCCGAATCTGGAGTCCGCGCGCTCAGCGCCGCGGGCACCGTGGCCACCCTTCTGCCGGGGACGATGCTCTTCCTCGGGCGGACGCGGCAGGCACCGGCCCGCGCGCTCATCGAGGCCGGCGTCCCCGTCGCACTCGCCTCTGATTTCAACCCCGGGACGAGCCCGACGGTGAACTTCCCCCTCGTGCTCACGCTGGGCATCAGCCAGCTCCGACTCTCGGCGGCGGAGGCGTTCGTGGCCGCGACGGTCAACGGGGCGGCCGCGCTCGGGCTGGCAAAGACGATCGGACAGGTCGCCCCGGGCTTTGAGGCGGATCTGGCCCTCTTCAATGTCCGGGACCACCGGGAGATCCCCTATTGGTACGGGGACCATCGGTGCGTTCGGAGCTGGGTACGCGGCCGGCCGGCATTCACCGCCCTGACCGCCAGCTGAGACCCTCCAGCGGGGGCGGTCCGACGAGCGTCCAGTCCCTGGGAAGTGGGCCCGGAGGCGTTGGCTGAGTCCGCCCCACAAGGGTAGCTTTCCCCCTATGGCGGCTGATCTCGCGAAACTCAGGAAAAAGGCCTCGGAGCTCGAGGCCAAGAAGGACATCAGCGGGGCCGTCGCAGCGTACCGCCAGATCATCGACCTCTTCGAGGCGGGTGGGGCGGAGCCGATCGACATCCCGTTATACAATCGACTCGGCGACCTGTTGATGAAGGATGGGCGCTCCACCGATGCCATCCAGATCTGGGAACGTGCGGTGGAGCAGTATGTGGATGGCGGATTCCTGAACCCGGCCATCGCGCTCGCGAACAAGATCCTCCGCGCCTCGCCGGGGCGAACCGCCGCGTACTACACGCTCGGTCGATGCCTCGGGCAAAAGGGACTGCGGGCGGAGGCGCGACAGAATTTCCTCGAGTACGCGACGCGCATGCAGCGCGCCGGCAACCTCGACGAGGCGTTGCGGGCGTTGCAGGAGCTCGCGGACCTCGTCCCCGATCAGCATGACGTCCGCGTGATGCTCGCCGAGGAGTTGGCAAAGGCGGACCGGGTCCCGGAGGCCGTCGAGCAGCTGCAGCTCGCCCACGCTCGGCTCTCCGACGCGGGGAGGACGGATGAGGCCGCGGTGGTCGCGACACGAGCGAGGGAGCTCGATTCAACGGTCGCATTCCCGGGGACGGTCCGCGGTTCCGGCGCTGCTCCCGGCGGGCTCGTCTTCCTCGACCTCGACGGGCGTCCGGCGTCCGATGCGGTCGAGTCTGCGTCGACGCGGAGGCCCGAGCGTCTCGATGGTCTCGAGCCGACTGCGGTCGTCGAGCCGGTCGATATCGACTTGGTCGTGGAGATTCCTGTGGATGTCGGCCCTCTCGCAGCGGATGCTCCGGCGGCCGCCGCGCCGCCTCGGGTGTCGCTGCTCGACCTCCCCTTGTTGGACGTCGCGGGTCTTGATCTCCCGAGGGCGGGGGGGGGCGAGGGGTCAGGTGCGCCACGCGGACGTCCGACGTCCTCTGTGCTCCTGCGACCGATCGACCTCCTTCGTGCCGATCTCGAGGGCGCACCGGATGACGCGAGACTGCGGCGTGCGTACGGCGAGGCGCTCATCGACGAAGGGGAGCGCGAGGCCGGTATCGTGGAACTCGATGCCGCGCTCGCTGGACTTGAGGCGTCTGGTGACCTCGATGCCGCGAGACAGGTTGCCGAGGACCTTGTGCGCATGGTGCCGTCCTCCCTCGCATACCACCGGCGGCGCGTGGAATTGTGCCTTGCCGTCGGTGCGGCCGACGGGGCCGTCGATGCGGCACTCGCCCTCGGTGAGCGCTTGGTCGCTCAGGGCGCAGGTCGTGAGGCACGGCTCCTCTACGCGCGCGTGCTCGCGCTCGCTCCGGATGACGTGCGCGCCCAGGCCGCCCTCGGCGCCCTTGAGGCCGCGGTTGCGGTGTCCGCGGGCGAGACGGCGGCCGACGCCACCGCCCTCGCCTCCGACCCGGGCACCGGTATGGACGACGTGGTCCTTGCGGCAGAGTGGTTTCCGCCTCGGACACGCCCCACGACCGCACGTGCCGTACTCCCAGGGGAGGGCGTGGAGGATGGAGTCGCCATCGAGGAGATACTGAATCGGTTCAAGACCGGCATCGCGTCGGGCGTAGAGGCGTCGGACCACACCGCGCACTACGACCTTGGCGTCGCCTACCGTGAGATGGGGCTGCTCGATGAGGCAGTGGCCCAGTTCCAAAAGGCGATCCGCTCGGCACCGGACCGCTGTCGGGTGATTGAAGCGCTTGGCGGGTGCTTTCTCGAGAAGGGGCAGGCGGCGATCGCTGCGACGGTCCTCCGGCGCGCGCTCTCGGAGCCCGGCGTGACCGATGACGCGCTCCTCGGCGTGCTGTATCTTTTGGCGGAGAGCGCGCTGGCGATCGGTGATCAGGCAGAGGCGGTCGCCTGCCTCGAGCGGATCGTCGGCATCGATATCGGGTTCCGCGACGCGGCCAGCCGGTTGGAGCGTTTGCAAGCGGGTGGGGCCGAGTCGCCGCCGGCGCCGAAGCAGCAGTCCTGAGTCACTGGTTCCGCACCGTTCCCCGTCCCTCCCCCTGATGACCGCCTCCTCCGTGCTCCTCGACATCCAGGCTCCGATCCGTGACCGATTGGAACGGGTGCCCGACGAGGTCTGGCGTATCGTCCAGGCGGACGTCGCGCTCGTGCAGGCCGCCAATGCGCATCTGCGCGGGATGCGCGGGAAGCTCTTCCGTCCGACGCTCCTGCTGCTGGCGTCGTCGGTCGAGGGCGCACCCGAGGAGCGGGCCGTCCCGCTCGCCGCCGTGAGCGAGCTGGTCCACCTGACGAGCGTCGTCCACGACGATTCGGTCGACCACTCGGTGCTCCGCCGTGGCCAGCCGACGCTGAACGCCCTCTTCAGCCACCAGGTCGCGGTCCTGATGGGCGACTTCCTCTTCTCGAAGGCGATCGCTGAGCTCGTCCGGCTCGGGGACCTTGAGGCGCTGCGCGTCTTCACGCAGGCCTCCAATGACATGACCCTCGGCGAGCTGCGGCAGCTCGCCTCGTACGACGCGCTCGCCTTCAGCGAGGCGGACTACCACACGCTGATCCGAGCGAAGACCGCCTCCCTCGTCGGGGCGGCGTGCGAGATGGGCGCGCTCGCCGGCGCCCCGCGTTTCCGCTCCGAGATGCGGCGCTTCGGTGAGCGCCTCGGGATGGCATTCCAGGTCGCCGACGACCTCCTCGATTACACCGAGGAGGAAGCGGTCACGGGCAAGCCAAGCGGCAACGATCTCAAGGAACACAAGGTCACCCTGCCACTCATCGCGGCGCTCCGGCAGATGACACCGGCACAGCGGGGGCGGGTTGACGCCCTCTTCGCTGACGCCGAGCCGTCGGACGAGGCGATCGCCGACGTCATCGCGATCGTCCACGAGACCGGGGGGTTGGCGTATGCCCGCGCCCAGGGGGAACGGTTCGCGACGGAGGCCGAAGAGGCCCTCGCGACCCTCCCGGCCTCCGAGGTCCGCGATGCGCTCGGGGAGGCACTCGCCTACGTGATGGTGCGGCGGTCCTGATGGCGAACTCCGCGAAGTTCCGCCCGCGGTTCCACGCGATCATCCTCGCCAGCGGCTTCGCGCTCGGCGGGTTCCTCACCCAGTTCTGCCGCATCTTTCTGCCGTCCGGTGCGGTGAAGGAGTTCCTCACCAGCGGCGTCACCGCCGCGGTAGGGCCGCTCCAGCTCGACTTCGTCATCATCAAGCTCGGCCTCGGACCCATCGCGCTCGACGTCTCGTTGCTCAGTGTCGTCGGGGTCCTGGTCGCTTATCTCATCGCGCGCTCGCTGTTCTAAGGAGGTTCCGATGTTCGGTCTGGGTGCCGGCGAACTGATGTTCGTCGCGTTGGTGATCCTCGTCGTCTTCGGCTCGAAGAAGCTCCCGGAGTTCATGGGCGGGATCGGGAAGGGGATCCGCGAATTCAAGAAGAACATGAACGACGTGCAGTCGGAGCTGGCGGCGCCCGCTGACCGTCAGGCGCTCCCGCCGGCGAGCGGCGCCCCGGTCCAGCACGACGATGCCGTGGAGCGGGAGCCGAAGCGGCTCAGCTGAGCCCGGCGGCGCGCCACCACGATCCACGACGCTCTGGTCTGTCCGGCAGGGTCACGGCGAGGAACGAGAGAAGGGGAGGCGTCTCGGTGAGACGCCTCCCCTTCGGCTGTATCCAGGCGGCCGGCGCATCGTGCCTTCGGGTGCGCCGTGGTGTCTCCCGACGCCTCAGTTGGCGACGGCGGCCTGACGGCGGAGTCCGGCGTTGATCTCACGCCGGCGGTCATCGATCTCTGCCGTGCGGCGGAGCTGCTCGAAGAACTCCTGCACCCGACGCTGCCGAATGCCCTGGAGCGCCTGCTCGCGGAGCATCGGCTTCTCGGTGTCGAACGCGTCGCGGCTCGCACTCGTCCGCGCGGTGGGTACGATGACGAACGCACCCTCGTCACTCATCGCGAGCGTCGGGCGACCGATCGGGGCGGCGAAGGCGGCCCCGATCGCCGGATTGGCGAATCCAAGGCCGGCGACGAAGCCCTGCCGGACGAAGGGGCCCGCCGATTCCACGGTCAGCCCGGACTTCGCGGCCGCCGACGCGATGTCTGAGGCCTTCGCGTCGGCCAGGAGCGCCTCCGCTTTCGACTTGAGGGCGGCCGCGGCGGCGCGCCCCTGCAGCACCGTCTTGATCTCGTTCTTCACGTCGTCGAACGCCTGCGGCCCACCCTCCGTGAGCGAGTCGAGGCGCGCGAGGTAGTAGCCGTTCTCGTCGTCGAGGAGGTCGCTCGTCTCGCCAGCGACCACACCGGAGAACGCCCACCCCGAGACGCCCGCGAGTGGCTGGCCGAGGTAGTTCGCGGCCTGACCGTCCTGCACCTCGATCTGTGTGACGAGGAGCTTGAGTGCAGCCGCCGCGCTGTCGAGCGCGGTACGGTCGGTTGAGCCACCCGCGAGCGAGGCGAGTCGATCGGCGGTCCGGTCGGTCGCGCTCGCGCTCGAATCCCCCTGCGTCACCTTGAGCAGGATGTGCTGCAGCGAGAGGGTGTCACCCGCGCGGGCGTTCAGCTTGATGAGATGCCACCCGAACGCCGTTCGCACCGGCTCGGAGATCTGACCGGGGCGCAATTGGTACGCTGCGGTCTCGAATTCCGGGACGAAGCGACCGCGACCGCCCGTGGGCAATTCACCCCCGTTCACGGCGGAGCTCTCGTCGGTGGACTCGCGCTTCGCCACCTCGCCGAAGTCGGCGCCGGCGAGGATTTCCGCGCGGAGCGCGGCGGCGCGGGCCTGCGTCGCCACCGTATCGGCGGCAGTCGGTACCCGGCTCAACGCGACGAAGGAGATGACCGCCCGTCCGCGGCGGGTCCACCGGGTCTCGTACCGGTCGTAGTACGCGCGGATGTCCTTGTCCGCGACGACCGTCGCCGCCACGTCGGCCGCGGAGGGCCGGAGCGCGACGTACTGGACGATGACGCTGTCGCGCTGGTCCTGATACGCGCGCCAGAGCTGCCCGTCACTGACCCAGGCGTCCGCGATCAGCTGCGCATAGAGCTTCGACTTCGGGAGCTCCGCGCGATAGTAGTTCTCGAGCTGGACGAGGAGTCCCTGCTGCCGCGCGACCGGGGAGCTGATGAAGCGCTGATACTTGGCCGGATCGAAGCGTCCGTCCGTCTGGAAGTCCGGGTTCTGATAGACCTGCGGCGGCGGCGAGAGCAACGCCGCCTCGCGGATCTCCGAATCACTCACCCGGATGCCCCGCCGCGCGTACTCCTGCGAGAGGAGGACATCGCCGACGAGCTGCTCGAACGCCTGCTCCTCGAGGCGCCGCTGGTCGTCGAGGGTGATGCCGCGCTGGGACTGCTGCTGCTCCTGCTGCGCGAGCGAGTTGACGAGATTCTGCCACGTGAGGTAGGGGATCTCCTCGCCGTTCACCGTGGCGACGACGCTCGAGGCGGTCACCGGGGCGCGGCCGATCAGGCCGCTGACGTCGCCGAGGAGGAACCCACCGACGAAGGCAATGAACAGGAAGATCCAGATGTACTTGGCGATGCTTCGCATCTGTTGCAACACGACCGACGACCCCACGGGAGACGGTGGATGGACGCTATGAAGCAGGGGGAAATCCAGCCGAGAAACCTACCCGGTCCGGCGACGTAAAATCAAGCAAGACCGCGACTTCTGATTTGACCCGCCCCCTCTGCTCCCGATACTTTCCCCCCGTGTCCTCGCCCCAGGTTCCTGACGCGCTGACCGGCGATCCCGAAGGCTCCGCCGGCCGACCGCCGCGCCGCGCCTCGCTCCTTGACGTCCGCTTCGTGTTTGGGACGGAAGCCGCCCCGCCGGACCAGCGTGCCGTGGTCGCGCCGGTCGCGCCAGTCACGCCAGTCACGCCAGTCACGCCAGTTGCGCCAGTCGCGCCAGTCGCGCCAGTCGCGGCTACCGCACCCGGGCCGGTCTTCGTGACCGCCACGATGGCAGAGCTCTACCGGGCGCAGGGGATGCCCGAGCGTGCGCTCGACATCTACCGGACCCTCCTTGCACGCGAGCCGGCTCGCTCCGATTTCGCCGCGCGAGTGCGGGAGCTCGAGACGGCGGTATCGCCACGCGAGCTCGCCACCCCGCTACTCGCCGCCCTCTCCTTCGACGACGTGCGGATCCCCGCGGCGACGCCGGCTCCAGGTCTCGGGGAGGAGCCCACCGCCCGAGCCTTCTTCTTGGCGTTGGGCAACCGCCGTGTCGGCGGCACCGTCGCGAACGACCTCGGAGCGGCGGCCGCCGCCATCGGGGACGTCCCACTCCAGGCCGCCGTCGCCCACGACGACGCCTTCGCCGACTGGACCTGACCCCGAGCTTCCATCCCGATGCGCATCGCTGTCTTCAATGGACCGAACCTGAACCTCCTCGGCATCCGTGAGCCCGAGATCTACGGAACCACCACGCTTGGGGAGATCGAGTCCCGGCTCGAGCGGATCGGCGCCGAGCTCGGCATCACGCTCCTCTTCTCGCAGTTCAACGACGAGGGGCGGATGCTCGACGCGATCCACAACTGCTACGGCGTCGTCACCGGCGCGCTCGTCAACGCGGGGGCCTGGACGCACACCTCACTCGCCATCCGGGATGCCTTCACGGCGGTGCAGCTCCCGTACGTCGAGGTGCATCTCTCCAACATCTACGCCCGCGAGCCCGAGCGGCGGCACTCCTGGCTTGCCCCCGGGGCGATCGGCATCATTGCGGGGTTCGGCGCCGACGGGTATGAGCTCGCGCTCCGCGGGTTGGTGACGGCGCTCCGGAATCAGGGCGCCGACGCGTGACCCCACAGGTCGTCTTCGCCGCGCTCCTTGCGGCGGCAGGCAACATCGCGGGGGCGGCGGCCGTCACGGCGCGGCCGCGCTGGTCGCCGCGTGCGCTCGAACTCCTTTTGTCACTCTCGGCGGGCTTCCTCGTCGCCGTCGCGATCACCGGACTCCTCCCCGAGGCGATGGTGCGGGGCGGGGCGTCTGCGGGACCGCTCGTGCTCGCGGGCTTCGTCCTCGTGCACCTCACGCAGCACGCCCTCGTCGGACACTTCCACTTCGGCGAGGAGACACACGCCGTCTCCGCCACAGTGGGCCGCTCCGCGCTCGCCGGGCTCCTGCTGCACACCTTCGTCGATGGTGTCGCGATCACCTCCGCGTTCGAGGTCGATCCCGCACTCGGGACCCTCGTCTTCTGGGCGGTCTTCCTGCACAAGGTGCCGGAAGGTCTCGCCATCGCGTCACTCTGGATCGCGGCGGGACAGTCGCGCGCCGGTGCGATCGCCGCGGCTGGTGCCCTCGGGGCCGCCACGCTCGCCGGTGTCGCGCTCACCGGGCTTCACGACCCGCTCGCGCGCTACGGCCTCGCGCTCTCGGCTGGCGTGACCCTCTATGTCGGCGCGTCGAACCTCATTCCCGAGTTCCAAGGGAAGCCGGGGTGGGGGCATAACCTGACCTTCTTCGCCGGGTGCGCGGCGGCGCTCGTGCTCCGCGCCGTCCTCGGGCACTGACGCCCGCGTGACCCCGCGCCCCGCCGGTCCGCCGCCCCCCGGCCTCTTCGAACGTCCGCTCGTCGCGCCGCTCGCCGCGCGGATGCGCCCGCGTACGCTCGACGAGGTCGTCGGGCAGGAGGCGCTCCTCGCTCCCGGCGCCCCGCTCCGCGTCGCCATCGAGCGCCGCGAGCCCGGCTCGATCCTCCTGTGGGGCCCCCCGGGAACGGGGAAGACGACGATCGCTCGGCTCGTCGCGCAGCACATCGACGGCGAGTTCATCCCCGTCAGCGCCGTCACCGACGGCGTCCCACGGATCCGCGAGATCGTCGCCGACGCCGAGCGTCGTGGGCTCCTCGGCACGCGCACCGTCGTCTTCATCGACGAGGTGCATCGCTTCAACCGCGGGCAGCAGGATGCACTCCTCCCGCACGTGGAAAGCGGCCTCCTCACCCTCCTCGCGGCCACCACCGAGAACCCGAGCTTCGAGATCAACGGCGCGCTCCTCTCTCGGCTCCGCGTCTTCGTGCTCCAGCCCCTCGGGCCGATGGCGATCGCGGCGCTGTTGGACCGCGCCCTCGGTGACACCGAACGTGGGCTCGGTGCGCGTGGTCTCACGATGACGTCTGAGGCCCGCGACCGGCTCGCCGTCGAGGCCGATGGGGATGCCCGCCGCGCGCTGACCGTCCTCGAGGCCGTGGCGGTGCTCGCGGAGGGGGCAGGAGGGACGCCGCCGACGATCACCGACGCGGTCGCCGTCGCGGCGCTGCAGCAACGACTGCCGGCGTACGACAAGTCGGGGGAGCAGCACTTCAACCTCATCTCCGCCTATCACAAGGCCCTGCGGGGGTCGGACCCGCAGGGCGCCCTGTATTGGCTCGCGCGGATGATCGAGAGCGGGGAGGATCCACGCTACATCGCGCGGCGGACGATCCGCTTCGCCGCGGAGGACGTCGGGCTCGCCGACCCGCAGGCCCTCACGATCGCCCTCGCGGCACGGGAGGCGTTCGCGGTGCTCGGCTCCCCCGAGGGGGAACTCGCGCTGGCCGAAGCGGCGGTATATCTCGCGACCGCGCCGAAGTCGAACCGGGTCTACCTAGCCTGGGGTGCCGCGCTCGAGGCGGCACGGCGGACGCCGGCAGCGCCGGTGCCCCTGCACATCCGCAATGCGCCGACGGCGCTGATGCGCGACCTCGGGTATGGTGCCGGGTATCAGTATGCGCACGACGCGCCGGACGCCTACGTGCCGCAGGACTACCTTCCGGATGAAGTCGCCGACGCGAGGTTCTACGCACCCGGCGGGATGGGGGTGGAGAAGGAGATCGCGAAGCGGCTGGCGTGGTGGGAGGAGCGGCGGGGCAAGGCGGAAGGCTGAAAGCCGAAAGCCAGAAACCAGTCGCCCGACGGTGGGTCGCTGGTGGGCGAGATCAGGACTGATGAACCAGGAGCAAGCGTGAGCGCGGACGTGAGCCGCAGGGCGGGCGGAGCCGGTGATGGAGCGCGACGGATGTCGCGGCGCGGGATTCGCGTGCGTGGGGCGCTCGCGGCGCTCGCGATGTTCATCGGCCTCGGCGCCTGCGCGAGCCTCGCGCGGCGCGCCTTCCAGAATCCCGTCGTGACCGTTGCCGACACTAAGGTCACTGGCTTCTCCGCCCGCGGGGGCTCGCTCCAGGTGACGCTTCGCGTGGAGAATCCCAACGACTTCCGGCTCGACGTCGGTGCCGTCCGCTACGCCGTCTGGGTCGACTCGACGCAGGTCGCGACGGGGCAGCTCGACCGGATCGTCACGCTCGAGCCGTCAGCGACCTCCACCGTCGTCGTCCCGGTGCAGTTCGCGCTCGACGCGGTGGCGATGGTCGGGGTGCGGTTACTGACCACAGGGTCGCTGCAGTACCGCGTCACGGGACAGTTCGACTACGTCACGCCGTTCGGGCGGCTCACGCGGCCCTTCGCGAGCGATGGGAGCGTGCGGCGATGAGGGAGCTGATCGAACTCGCACCCCCGCAGGAGCGCGCCCTCCTCGTCGGTGCGCCGCTCAAGCGTGGGACCGACCGCCATCACGTCACGGAGCACCTGGAGGAGCTCGCGCGGCTGGCCGACACCGCCGGCGCGCTCGTCGTCGGGACACTCACCCAGCAGCTCGACCGCCCCGATCCTTCCACGTATATCGGGCGTGGCAAGGTCGAGGAGCTCAAGCTCCTGCTCACCGCCACGCAGGCCACGCTCGTCATCTTCGATGATGAGCTCTCGCCGGCGCAGGGGAAGAACCTCGAGGGCGAGCTCGGGAAGCGGGTGATCGATCGCGCCGAGCTGATCCTCGATATCTTCGCGGTCCGCGCGCGGAGCGCTGAGGCGCGGATGCAGGTGGAGCTCGCGCAGCTCGAGTATTCGCTCCCGCGACTCACCCGGATGTGGACGCACCTCGAGAAGTTCCGCGGCGGCATCGGCGTCCGCGGGCCCGGCGAGACGCAGCTCGAGACGGACCGCCGGCTCGTCGGTCATCGCATCAAGCTCCTGAAGGAGCGCCTCGTGGAGGTGACGAAGGCACGACAGGTGCAGCGGGCGGGGCGCACGGGACAGTTCCGCGCCGCCCTCGTCGGCTACACTAATGCCGGGAAGAGCTCGATCCTCCGAGGCATCTCGGGGAGTCGCGAGGTCTTCGTCGAGGACCGTCTCTTCGCGACCCTCGACCCCCTCACGCGCGAGGTCGACCTCGGCGAGCACCAGGCGGTCCTCCTCACGGATACCGTCGGGTTCATCCGCAAGCTCCCGCACCATCTCGTCGCGAGCTTCCGCGCCACCCTCGAGGAGGTGGCGGAGGCGGATCTCCTGCTGCACGTGATCGACTGCGGCCATCCGTCGTGGGAGGAGCAGCGCCTCGTCGTCGATCAGGTGCTCGCCGACCTCGAGGTGCAACACGTGCCGATGATCTATGTCTTCAACAAGGCCGACCGGCTCGATCCCGACGTGGCTGTGGCGCTCCGCGCACGCATCGACAACCTCGCCCCCGGGTCCATCTTCACCTCGGCGGCGAGTGCCGCCGGGCTGGAGCCGCTCCGCACGCTGCTCCGCGAGGCGTTGGCGCGTCGGCGCCCGCTGGTGACGCTCCGCATCGCCTCGACCGAGGGCCGGGTCCTGGCGGAGGCGCATCGGTGCGGGGAGCAGGTGGTGGCGGCCCCCGATGACACGGGGGAGTGGATCGATCTGACCGGGCGGTTCGATGCCGCAGCGCTTGGACGGCTCGAACGCGCGGGGGCGATGGTACGCCCCGGCTGACACGGGGTCGCGGTCCCCGGTCGCATCCGCCCGGCGCAGTTAGATTTCCCGGGATGCACGCCGCCGAGATCCGCCGCCGTTTCCTCGACCACTTCGCCCGAGCACAGCACGCGGTCCGCGAGTCGTCTACGCTCGTCCCCGCCGACGACCCGACCCTGCTCTTCACCAATGCAGGGATGGTCCAGTTCAAGAAGATCTTCCTCGGGCAGGAACCGCCGCCGGAGGGGAACCGCCGCGCGACCACGTCGCAGAAGTGCGTCCGCGCCGGTGGCAAGCACAACGACCTCGAACAGGTGGGGCATACCGCCCGGCATCACACCTTCTTCGAGATGCTCGGGAACTTCTCCTTCGGCGACTACTTCAAGCGGGACGCGATCCGCTTCGCCTGGGACTTCGTCACCCGCGACCTCGGCATCCCGACCGAGCACATCCGCGTCTCCGTGTACAAGGACGACGTTGAGGCGCGGACGCTCTGGGAGCAGGAGACGGGAATCGCCCCGAAGCGCATCTACGGCCTTGGGGAGAAGGACAACTTCTGGCAGATGGCCGACACGGGCCCCTGCGGCCCGTGCACGGAGATCTACGTCGACCTCGCGCACCTGACGAAGGACTTCCGGTTCCCCGCCGGCGCCACGGGGGAATGGACCGATCTCACCCGGACCGACTTCTCCCTCGACGCCTTCGTCGAGGGGGCGGAGGCGGGCCGATTCCTCGAGATCTGGAACCTCGTCTTCATGCAGTTCGATCGGCAGGCAGACGGGGCGCTGCTCCCGCTGCCGAAGCCGTCGGTCGACACTGGGGCGGGGCTCGAGCGCATCACCGCGGTGATGCAGGGGGTCTCGAACAACTACCACACCGACCTCTTCGCGCCCCTCCTCGCGGCGGTCTCGCAGGCGGTGGGACGCGCGTACGATTTCGATGACCCGCATTCGGCCTCCTTCCGCGTCCTCGCAGACCACGCCCGTGCGGTCGCCTTCCTCCTCGCCGACGGCGTCTTCCCGAGCAACGAGGGGCGCGGCTACGTGCTCCGTCGCATCCTCCGGCGCGCCGTCCGCCACGCCTGGCTCCTAGGTCGCCGCGAACCGACCCTCGTCCACGTCGTCGAGGTCGTGATCCGCGAGATGCGGCAGCAGTTCCCGGAGCTGCACGTCCGACAGCACCACATCCTCGAGACCACCCGCGCGGAGGAGGAGCGCTTCCTCGCGACGGTGGAGGGCGGCCTCTCCCGCTTCGAGGAGCTCGCGCCGGTGACGAGCACGCAGGGGTCCAGCGCCGTGCGTGGGACCATCAGCGGCGAGGATGTCTTCCGCCTCTACGACACGTTCGGCTTCCCGATCGACCTCACCGAGCTGATGGCGCGCGAACGGGGCTACCTCGTCGACATCGCCGGGTTCGAGCAGGCGCTCGAGAGCCAGCGCCGGATGTCGCAGGCCGACCGCAAAACACGTCGCATCTCCGTCGTGACCGATGCGCTCCACGACCTCGAGCAGTGGGAGCACGGCGCCGAGTCGCCCACGGGCCGCTTCGTCGGGTACGAACACACCGAGGTCGAGACCCTCGTCACCGCGATCCGCACCCTCGACGGCGGCCAGGTCGCCGTGATGCTGCGCGAGTCGCCGTTCTACGCCGAGTCGGGTGGGCAGGTCGCCGATGGCGGCGAGATCGTTGGGAGCGACTGGACGCTCCCGGTGGCCGAGGTCCGCAAGTTCGATGGTCGCGTGGCGGCGATCGGCACGCCGACGGCGAAGCCGCGGTTCGAGATGGTGCGCGCCAGCGTCCCGGCGGACCGCCGTCGCGACACGGAGCGCAACCATACCGCGACCCACCTGCTGCACGCCGCCCTCCGGCACGTCCTCGGCGCGCACGTGCATCAGGCGGGCTCCCTCGTCTCGCCCGAGCGTCTCCGCTTCGATTTCACGCACCACGGACCCCTCACCCCCGCGCAGTCGGCGGCGGTCGAGCAGATGGTGAACGAGGGCATCTGGGCCAACGCCGATGTGCGGATCGCGGAGATGGCGTATGCCGATGCGGTCGCCGGCGGGGCGATGGCGCTCTTCGGCGAGAAGTACGGCGACGTCGTCCGCGTGGTCGATATCCCCGGGCGCTCGACCGAGCTCTGCGGTGGCACGCACGTGCGGAACACCGGCCAGATCGGGGCCTTCCGCATCGTCTCCGAGGGCGGCGTCGCCGCCGGGGTGCGCCGCATCGAGGCGGTGACGGGGCGCGGTGCCTACGAGTTGCTCAGCCAGCGCGATCAGGCGCTCCACGAGGTGGCCGCGCGCCTGAAGGTGAACACGCCGACGGCCGAGCTGCTCGCTCGGAAGCTCGACGCACTCCTGCTGGAGAAGCGCACCCTTGAGAAGAAGCTCGAGGAGGCGCTCCGTGGCGGGGGCGGGCAGGCCGCTGATCTGCTCGCGGGCGCGGAGCCGCTCGCCGGCGGCGGCACCCTCCTGTGCAAGGTCGTCCAGGCCGACGATATGAAGGCCCTGCAGGCGCTCGGCGATGTGCTGCGCGAACAGCTCGGAAGTGGCGTCGGGGCGATCTGCGCCGCCTTCGAGGACGGCAAGGGCGCCCTCGTCGTGGTGGTCACGGATGATCTCCGGTCGCGCGGCATCACCGCCGTCGGGCTCGTCAAGGAGGTCGCTTCGCGCACCGGCGTCCGTGGCGGCGGGAAGGAGCATATGGCGCAGGCCGGCGTCGCCACCGCCGAGGTGGCAGGGATGCCCGGCATCGTGGCCGAGGTCGTCCGCGCCGCGGTGGGAGCGGCCTGAGATGGAACGCGCGGTGGCCTGGATCTCGGAGGCGGGCGCCGAGGCGCCGCCGCGGGTGGTCGCGCGGGTGACCGAGGTGCTCCGCGCGCTGCCGTCGGCGGAGCGTTCCATTGCGGACGCGCTCCTCGACGCGGCCTCGCATCTCCTCGACGAGGTGCTTGCCGAGCGCGTCCGTGGGGCGGCGCGTGAGGTCGCGCTCGACCTACTCGCCGCCGACGCCTGCGTCACCTGGGCCTTCGAGGCCGAGCCGACCGAGGTCGGCGCACGGGCCGAGGCGGCGATGGCGCGACTCGCCGCGATCCGCAACTGATCCACCATCCGGGGGGCGTGGTCGCCGCCCCGGCCCTCGCATAGGAGCCGTTGATGTCGACCTCCCCGCACCGGACCCATCTCCACGACCTCGCCGAGACGGCGCAGCGCGCCGCCGTCGCCCTCGAGGCCGGGATCGAGGCGGCGGTCGAGCGCTTCCGCAGCACCATTCGTGCCGGCGGGACGCTCTTCTTCTGTGGCAACGGCGGCAGCGCCGCTGACGCGCAGCACATCGCCACCGAGTATATGGTGCGCTACCGGCGGAACCGCGCACCGATCCGCGCGATCGCGCTCACCACCGATACCTCGAACCTCACCGCCTGCGGGAACGATTTCTCCTTCGACGAGATCTTCAGCCGGCAGGTCGAGGGGCTGGGGCGTGCCGGGGACCTGCTCGTCATCCACACGACGAGCGGCAACTCTCCCAACTGTCTCCGCGCCGCCGAGGTCGCGCGGCGGATGGGGATCGCGACGGTCGCCCTCACCGCCAAGGACGGCGGCCGCATCCGGGAGCTCGTCGACCTCTGCCTGATCGTCCCGACCGATCGGACCGACCGGGCGCAGGAGATCCACCTGGCGATCGAGCACGCGATCTGCGATGCGCTCGACGCTGACGCCTGACTCCGCGCCTCCGGGCGCGGACCGCCTCGCGCGGCTGCAGGGTGCGCTCGTCGGGGCCGAACTCGACGCGCTCCTCGTCACCGCACTCCCGAACATCCGGTATCTCAGCGGCTTCTCCGGCTCCAACGCGCTCCTGTTGGTGCCGGCGGTCGGGGAGGCCACGCTCTGGACCGACTTCCGCTATGCCACACAGGTGAAGACCGAGGTCCGGGGTGGGGTGCGGGCCGTCATCGAGGCGCACTCGCTCTGGAGCGCCCTGCTCGCCACGCTGCGCGAGCCCGGCGCCGGTGCGCGGCGGATCGGCTTTGAGACAGAACACCTCTCCCACCGCGACGCCCACCGGTTCCTTGACGAGGCACGGGACGCCGCCTCGGAGTGGCGACCGACTACGCATCTCGTCGAGGCGCTTCGGGAGGTGAAGGACGCCGAGGAGCTGGCGCGGATCCGGACGGCGGTCGCGATCGCCGAGACGGCGCTCGAGCGGACACTCCCCACGATCCGCGTCGGCCAGACGGAGCTCGAGGTGGCGGGCCGACTCGAGTTTGAGCTCCGGCGCGCGGGAAGTGAGGGATTCCCGTTCGAGTGCATCGTCGCCGCCGGTGACCGAACCGCGTTACCGCACGCGCGCCCGACCTCGCGCGCCATCGGGGCCGGCGAGTTCCTGCTCATCGATTTCGGGGCGGTGCACGCGGGGTATTGCTCCGACCTCACCCGGACCGTCGTGATGGGGCCGCCGAGCGACCGGCAGCGGGCGATTCACGACCTGGTTCGGGAGGCATTGGGGTCCGCTTCGGCCGGTGTTCGGGCAGGGATGCGCGGATGGGATGCCGACGCCATCGCGAGGGACTACATTGCCCGAGGTGGGTACGGCGAGGCGTTCGGCCATTCGCTGGGGCACGGGATCGGGCTGGAAGTGCACGAAGCCCCCCGTCTCTCCTCGACGGCGGACGCGCCCCTTCCGGTCGGCGCGGTGGTGACCATCGAGCCGGGCATCTATCTGGAGGGGTGGGGCGGGGTGCGGATCGAGGACGATGTGGTCCTCCATCCCGATGGCCCCGAGCTCCTCTCGCGGTTCCCGCGCGAACTGGTATCCCTCTGAGGCTCCGTCCGGGGCGGCAGGGGGCCCCCGACCCTCGCCTGCGATGATCGACCTCCGCTACGTCAAGAAGCTCCTCGAGATGCTCGATGAGTCCACCGTCGACTCGCTTGAGATCTCCTCAGAGAAGGGGATGCGGATCCGGCTCAGCAAGTCGGGTCCGGCGCGTGCCGTGATGCCGATGGCCGCCGCCCAGGCGGCGCCGATCGCCGTCGCGGCCCCCGTGGCCGCCGCCCTCGCCGCGCCGGCCCCGGCGCCCGCCGCCGCCGAGCCCGCCAAGTCCAATGCCATCGAGGTGAAGTCCCCGATGGTCGGCACCTTCTACGGCGCCCCCGAGCCCGGCGCGGCTCCGTACGTCGCGGTCGGGCAGACGGTGAAGCAGGGGCAGGTGCTCTGCATCATCGAAGCGATGAAGATCATGAACGAGATCGAATCCGAGGTGAGCGGCACTGTTGTTGAGGTCTGCGGTCAGGACGCGCACCCCGTCGAGTTCGGACAGGTGCTCTTCCGCGTCCGTCCCAACTGACGCCGCGGCGCGCGCGGCCGTCCGGCCGACGCGCGCCCCCATCGCCCTCAGCCCGCCCACGCCGTGTTCCGTAAAGTCCTCATCGCTAACCGGGGGGAGATCGCCCTTCGGGTGATCCGCGCCTGCCGGGAGCTCGGGATCGAGACCGTCGCCGTCTACTCCGAGGCCGACCGGGAGTCGCTCCACGTCCGCTTCGCCGACGACGATGTCTGCATCGGCCCGGCGCCGGCGCGTGATTCCTACCTCCGCATCCCCCGGCTGATCGCGGCCGCCGAGATCACCGGCGCCGACGCGATCCACCCGGGGTACGGCTTCCTCGCCGAGAACGCCGAGTTCGCGGAGACCTGCGCCGCGAGCGGCATCACCTTCATCGGGCCGACACCGCATCAGATCCGTACGATGGGAGACAAGGCGGCGGCGCGCGCCGCGATGATCGCCAACGACGTCCCCGTCGTCCCTGGATCGCCCGGCCCGGTCGAGGATGTCGACGAGGCGCTCGCCGTCGCGCAGCAGATGGGCTTCCCCGTGATCATCAAGGCCGCCGCGGGCGGCGGTGGGAAGGGGATGCGCGTCGCGCGCGACGCCGACGATTTCGCGCGCTCCTTCCAGCTCGCCCGCTCCGAGGCCCTCTCCGCCTTCGGCAACGGGAGCGTCTACGTCGAGAAGTACCTCGAGCGGCCGCGGCACGTCGAGTTCCAGATCCTCGGCGACACGCACGGAAACGTCATCCACCTCGGCGAGCGCGACTGCTCCGTGCAGCGGCGGCACCAGAAGCTCGTCGAGGAAGCGCCCTGTCCGGTGATGACCCCTGAGCTGCGCGAACGGATGGGCGCGGCGGCGGTGAAGGGGGCGAAGGCGATCGACTACGTCGGCGCCGGCACCATCGAGATGCTCCTCGACCAGGACGGCTCGTTCTACTTCATGGAGATGAACACGCGCATCCAGGTCGAGCATCCGGTCACGGAGATGCTCACCGGGGTCGATCTCGTGAAGGAGCAGATCCGCGTCGCGGCCGGCCTCCCGATGACCGTCACGCGCACGCCGGAACTGCGCGGCCACGTGATCGAGTGCCGCGTCAACGCTGAGGATCCGGCGCGCAACTTCCAGCCGAGCCCGGGGAAGGTCGAGGTCTTCCATATGCCCGGTGGGAACGGCGTTCGTGTCGACACCCACGCCTACGCCGGCTACACGGTCCCGCCCTTCTATGATTCGATGATCGCGAAGCTCATCGTGCACGGGGCCACGCGCGATGAGGCGATCGCGAAGATGCGGCTCGCCCTCGAGACCTTCGTCATCCAGGGCGTGACGACCACGATCCCCTTCCTCGGCTCGCTGATGCGGCATCCGCGCTTCGCCGCCGGCGACGTGCACACCAAGTTCCTCGAGCAGGAAGGCGCCGACCTCTTCGCGCCGCGCTGATGGCCCCCGCCGCACGCCGCGTCACCCTCATCACCGGCGCGGCGCACGGACTCGGGTGGGCCCTCGCGCAGGAGGCCGCGGGGCGGGGGGATGCCCTCGTCCTCGCGGATCGTAATGCGGAGACGCTCACAACGCGCGTGACGGCGCTCGGCGGGATCGTCCCGATGCCCGGGACGGCGCTCCCGCCCGAGGGGCCGCTCCACATCATCGGCGTCCCGGGCGATGTCACCGACTCGGCGCATCAGACCGCGTTGGTCGCGGCGGCGGTCGGTTGCTTCGGTCGAATCGACCGGCTGATTCACAACGCCGGTATCACCCATCGCTCCCCCGCGCGCGTCACGCGCCCGGAGGTGATCCGCCGCGTGATGGAGGTCGACTATCACGCGCCCGTCGCCCTGACGCATCTCGCTCTGCCGTATCTGCGCGAGACGCGCGGGAGCCTCGTGGCGGTCAGCTCGATGGCGGGATGGATGCCGCTCCCCGGGCGCGCCGGCTACGGGGCCGCGAAGGCCGCCCTCACGCAGTACTTCGAGGTGCTCCGCCTCGAGCTCGCGTCCGAGGGGATCCACGTCCTCCTCGTGCACCCGAGCTTCCTCGCCACCACGATCGAGCGGCACGCCCTCGGCGCCGATGGGGCGCCGGCGCGTCACCCGCGGTCCACCACCGGGAGGATCCGCACGGCGGAGGCGGAGGCGCGTCGTATCCTGGACGCGCTCGACGCGCGTCGGTCCACCGTGCGTCCCGACCTCTGGCCGAGCATCGGGGCGCTGCTCTGGCGGCTCTGGCCGGGGCTCTACCGGCGGCTCATCACCCGACGCTTCGCCGGCGAGCTCTGAGCCGCACGGTTCCGCTGGGGCGGTCCGCCGAGATTCCTGAGGCCGTCGGCGAGGGCGGGGGATTCCCGGACCGCCGCACGCGGCGTTTCCCCGACCAACCCTGACTCGTCTCCCGTGTATCCCTTCCCTCGCGCCCATGCCACGGAAGCACTCGGTCGACCCGCTCCTTCTCGATTCTCCCCTCGCCCCGCCGCCACGGCGTCGGCGGAGCCGTACGGCCGATGCCGCCGGCGCCGCTGACCCCTCGGCTGGGGACGCCGCGCCGTCCGCGACGGACGATCTCGCGCTGCCGCCGCTCGTGCCGGCGGGGCGCGCTCCTGGGGAGGGCCCGGGCCGGGACGGTGCCGCACCGACGCTGCGCCACGAGATCACCGGCATCGTCCTGCTGGTCGGGGCGCTCTTCCTGACGGGGGCGCTGCTCTTCGGGCGCACGCCGGCCTCGCTCGAGTCCTGTACGGCGGCGGGCGGCCCCTTCGGTCCCGTCGGTGGGTGCCTCCGCTGGTCGATCCTTGGGCTTGTCGGCGCCATCGCGGCCGCAATCGTTCCGCTCATCCCCGCCACGCGCGCCCTCCGGCTTCTCGGGCGCATCGGCACACCGGAGCGCGCGGTCGTCGATTTCTTCCCGATCGGCCTCGTGGTGGTGGTCCCCGTCGCCGCCGGGCTCGCGCGACTCGGTGTCGTCGCGGCGGGCACCGCCGATCCGTACGCCGGCCTCTGGGGCGCTTTCGCCGGCTTCTACCTCGCCGAGGCCCTCGGGCGCGGCGGGGCGTGGTTCGTCATCGTGACCGCAGTCTCCGTGTTGACCGCGGTCACCCTCCGCTGGAATCCCGTGCGCGCTGCCGTCGCGGTGAAGTTGCCGACGCGTCGCGCCCCGGATACCACCCCGAGCCTGACGACCGCTGAGGCGATGGAGCCCGACGCGGCCGACCTCCCGGCCGTCGACCTCACGTTGATGGGGATGACCGTGGCGCCGGCCGCCGCCGCGCCGCCAGAGTCCGACGCGGCAGACGCGGAGCCTGCGTCTGAGGATGACGCGGAGGACGTTGCCGGGGCCGACGAGGACGTCACGGCGCCCGCCACCCCGCGCCGTCGGTCACGGAAGGGGGCCGGCGCGCCGCTCGCCGCGGGAGCATCGATAGCCGGGGCCTCCACGGCCGCAGCGGGCGGGAGTGCCCTCGCCGCCGCCGGCACGACGATCGCCGACGATCTCCTCCCCGACCCGGCGCTCCTCACCCCCGCGCCCGCCCGGAACACCGAGGCGGGACGCGCGCAGCTCGACCTGATGGGCACGAAGCTCATCGACTCGCTCAAGACGTTCAAGGTCGAGGGGACCCTCACCGGTCGCACCTCCGGACCGACGGTCACGCAGTATGAGGTCGAGCCCGCGCCGGGCGTGAAAGTGCGGCAGTTCGCGAACCTCGCGAATGACCTCGCCCTCGCGATGCGGGCGCCGTCCATCCGCGTCGTCGCGCCGATCCCCGGGAAGGGGGCCGTCGGCATCGAGGTGCCGAACCCCGCGCCGGAGATGGTCGCGTTCCGCGAGATTATCGAGGCCGACGCGTACCAGAAGAAGCCGATGGCGCTCCCCGTCGCGCTCGGGAAGGACCTCGAGGGCGCCCCCGTCGTGACCGACCTCGCGAAGATGCCGCACCTGCTCATCGCCGGCGCCACCGGCTCGGGCAAGTCCGTCTGCGTGAACACCATCATCACGTCACTCATCTACCGGCACACGCCGAAGACGCTGCGCTTCCTGATGGTCGACCCGAAGATGGTCGAGCTCTCCGTCTACAACACGCTTCCGCACCTGCGCCATAAAGTGGTGACGGACAACCGCGATGCGGCGGCGGTGCTCAAGTGGGCGGTGCTCGAGATGCAGGAGCGGTACGCCCTCCTCGCTGAGAACGGCTCGCGCAACATCCAGGACTTCAACACGAAGGTTCGGGCCGGTGCCGCCCTGCGGAAGCCGAAGGACCCGAACGTCGGCTTCGAGAACCGCGACTACACGGGCGGGGTGCTCCCCTACATCGTCGTGGTGATCGACGAGCTCGCCGACCTGATGATGACCTGCGCCGCGGAGGTCGAGACGCCGTTGGCGATGCTCGCGCAGAAGGCGCGGGCGATCGGGATTCACCTGATCCTCGCGACACAGCGGCCCTCGGTGAACGTGATCACGGGCCTCATCAAGGCGAACTTCCCGAGCCGCATCGCGTTCCGCGTGGCCTCGCAGATCGACTCCCGCACCATCCTCGACGGGATGGGCGCCGAGTCGCTCCTCGGGAACGGCGATATGCTCTTCATCCCGCCGGGGAAGAGCGAACCGTCGCGCCTGCAGGGGGCGTACCTCTCCAACGAGGACACCGAGCGGCTGATGGGGTGGTACGCCGAGCGCGCCGCCGGCGTCGTCGCGCCATCGGCCGCCGATGAGCCTGATATCCTCGCCGCGGTTCGCGCGCGCGAGGCGCTCGAGGCCGGCGGCGGGGACGAGGGGAGCGAGGAGTCCGGCGACCGCGACAAGCTCTTCCGCGAGGCGGCGGAGGTCTGCATCCAGCACCAGGGCGGTTCGACCTCGCTGCTGCAGCGGCGCCTCAAGATCGGCTACGGCCGGGCGGCGCGCATCATCGACCAGCTCCACCTGGCCGGTGTGCTCGGGGCACCCGATGGCTCCAAGCCACGGGATGTGCTGATCGGGCTTGAGGACCTCGACCGCGTCGCCGGGGTCCGCGCGGCGTGAGGCGGCGCATCCCGTGAGGCGAATGCCTCCGTGAAGCGGGACGCCGAACGATGGGAGGCGCCGTGCGGGCTCCCGGAGGAACCCGAGGCGCGGGTGCGCGCGCTCCTCGAGCGAAACGCTGAGCTCGCGAGTGCCCTGCGGCATCGGGACGAATTCCTCGTCTCGATGAGCCACGAGCTGCGGACCCCGCTCAACGCGGTTCTGGGCCTCACCGACGCGCTCCTGGAGGGGCTCGCCGGGGATCTCAGCGCGGTGCAGCGTGGGTGGATCGCCGACATCAATGCGAGCGGCACGCACCTCCTCGGCCTCATCAACGAGCTCCTCGACCTCGCGCGGATCGAGGCGGGGCGCTTCGACCCGCAGTGGCAGCTGGCGACACCCGCCGAGCTCGCCGAGGGGGCGGTCCGTCTGGTGATGGGGAATGCCATCGCGCGCGGCGTCGGGCTCGCCACCGCCGTGGTCCCCGAGCTCCCGGCGATCGTGACCGATGCGCGCGCGGCGCGGCAGATCCTCGTGAACCTCTTGGGGAACGCGGTGAAGTTCACCCCCGAGGGGCGGGGGGTGCGTCTCGAGGTGCACGCCGGCCAGCGGGCGGGCACCGTCGTCTTCTCGATCATCGACGAAGGGATCGGCATCCCCGGGGAGCGGCTCGCGGAGATCTTCGAGCCCTTCGTCCCGCTCGATGGCGAACGCGACCGCCACGGCCCCGGGACCGGCCTCGGACTCGCCCTCTCGGCGCGGATGGCGCGCGAACTCGGTGGCGACATCGCGGTGGAGAGCGTCGTCGGCGCCGGGAGCACCTTTCGCGTCACGCTGGGGCGGCCCGACGGGGAGGACGCCGCCGCGATGACGACCGGCGACACCGTCGGTGAGGTGGCGGAACAGACGGTCTATCTGCGACCGGGGACGCGGGCCCTCGTGGAGGACGACAGCGAGGAGAATCGGGAGACCTTCGGTCGTTATCTGCGAGCGAAGGGGTTCGTCGTCGAGTTTGCCGTCGACGGGGACGACGCCGTGGCGCGCACCGCGGCCTGGCACCCCGATGTGGTGCTGATGGATCTGCGGATGCCCCGCCTCGACGGCTGGCAGGCGATGCAGCGGCTGCGGAGGGATCCGGTCGCGGAGATCGCGCGCGTCCCGATCATCGCCGTCACCGCGCTCGCGATGCCGGGGGACTGCGAGCGGGCCCTCGCGGCCGGGGCCGACGCCTACCTCGCGAAGCCGGTGCGGAGGCGCGACCTGCTCCGCACGATCACCGAGGTCGTCACCGCATCACGCTGAGGCGCGGCTGCGGGATTTCGCTGGCGCGCGCCGCGCGGCGGTGATGCCACCCCCGCGAGGCGCTCTACCTTCGGCGCGTGGCTGCTGCCGCGCCTCTCCCTCTCGGTCTCCTCGGTGAACGGATCGCTGCCCGCTGGCTCATCCGGCGCGGATGGTCGTTGATCGACCACCATTTCCGTGTCCGTCGGGGCGAGATCGATCTGATCGTCCGGCGTGCCTCCCTCGTGGCCTTCGTGGAGGTGAAGACCAGAAGCCGAGTGGACTTTGGGCTCCCGATTGAGTGCGTCCCGGAGCGGAAGCAGCGCCGGATTCTTCACTCCGCCACGATGTGGATATCTCGGTTCGGTGTGGTTGGTGATTCGTATCGCTTTGATGTGATTGGCGTTACGGTCTGTGGAAAAAATCCATCTGTCACGTATGTGGAAAACGCATTCTACGGAAAAGTCTGATTCGGTGCGTCTCTTGGCGATCGACTTGCCCCCTCAGGCATTTTCGGTTTATGTTCGGACTCGTCACGCCGCCACCCCCTCCCATTACCTTCCTCTCATCCAACGGAGCATCTGATGGCCTCGCCCACCGCGCAGCAGCAGTCTGAAAAGTCGAAGGCCCTCGGCCTCGCCGTCTCCCAGATCGAGAAGTCGTTCGGGAAGGGCGCGATCATGCGGATGGGCGCCGACGGCGTGAAGGTGCGCGTCGATTCGATCCCCACCGGTGCGATCAACCTTGACGCCGCCATCGGCGTCGGCGGGATCCCGCGGGGGCGCATCACCGAGATCTACGGCCCCGAGAGCAGCGGCAAGACCACTGTCTGTCTCCACGTGGTCGCCAACGCGCAGAAGCTCGGCGGCACCGCCGCATTCATCGACGCCGAGCACGCGCTCGATACGGAGTACGCCGCCAAGCTCGGCGTCGACATCGAGAAGCTCCTCGTCTCGCAGCCCGACACCGGTGAGCAGGCCCTCGAAATCTGTGAGATCCTCGTCCGCAGCGGCGCGGTCGACGTCATCGTCGTCGACTCGGTCGCCGCGCTCGTCCCGAAGGCAGAGATCGAGGGGGAGATGGGCGACTCGCACGTCGGTCTGCAGGCGCGCCTGATGAGCCAGGCGCTCCGGAAGCTCACCGGCGCCATCGCCCGATCCAACTGCTCCGTGATCTTCATCAACCAGCTCCGCGAGAAGATCGGGGTGATGTTCGGAAACCCCGAGACGACGACGGGCGGCAAGGCGCTCAAGTTCTATGCGTCGCTCCGCCTCGACATCCGTCGCATCGGGCCGGTGAAGGAGAAGGAGGACGTGATCGGGTCGCACGTCCGCGTGAAGGTCGTCAAGAACAAGGTCGCCCCGCCGTTC
>Ga0194133_10002778_pt1 | contig 26224 bp, 19 predicted proteins | sample TA2KigOf40mmetaG_FD_155448 | JGI IMG/M metagenome (GOLD analysis project Ga0194133, IMG submission 155448) | Freshwater microbial communities from Lake Tanganyika, Tanzania - TA2015055 Kigoma Offshore 40m | ecosystem: Environmental > Aquatic > Freshwater > Lake | place: Tanzania: Lake... | reverse complement strand
AATTGCTTCAGCTGCTCAATTTAGACTTAAAAAACAGTTTTCTGAACGAAATGTTTTCTCAAAAAGTTGAAAGAACTAATGAGGGTATTTTTTGGAATCACTAAAGCAACTTAAATAGCTTTTTTTTAATAAATACGATTAGAAGGTAAAAAAAACTATAGAGGCAATTTTATCACAGGTTGCGTGATTTTTCTCTAAAACCCTGACCAAACAAAGGTATCTATACAATAACATTTGTGTCAAGGATTTCAAGAGTGAGAGAAAGAGAAACAATTGTAAACATATTTTAGAAAATCTCCTAGCTGCTTTGAATGAAAGATAAATTGGTAAAAGAGTTCTTTTGGATGCCATCTGGTTGCATTAAAGTTGCTTCAAGAAGAAGCTTTTCTCAATTTAAGTTTAGCCTATGATAGTCTAAAAATGGTTACCATTCTGGCAAAGTGTATTGAATCCTTGTCTGACTGCTTTTACGGCACAGGAGAGTGGAGAACTCCAATCAATTCCCAGCCTGTGCAAACCCTTTTGCCCGACGTTTTACTTGATCCATCCTCAATGGGCAAGAATCAAATTGTGTCAATTCTTTTTTTAACTTTCTCATGTTTTCTGTCATTTTAGGCCAAGATGCAGTCGTTGTAAAAAACGGTTCGCGGCTCTGTGGAACAGGTTGTGCCCGTGCATCGACGCCTATCCTGCAGAATAAAGCATATTGGGAAGTGAAAGTTCAACAAGCGGGAGTATGGAGTTGTGGGGTGAGATTAAGGAAAATGCCACTTCGGGGATCACATGTTTAAAATGATCTTCCTGATTTACCAAATTCAATTCAACACTACAAGCTAATCCTTACTTTTTTAAGGTTGCAAGTCCCACATGTGACCTAAACAAAAATCTTGGCTTAGACACTAGCAGTTGGGCCATACAATCCTCCCAAGCAATTTGTTCAAACAGCGAAAAATTATACAAAATTGATCAACAAATTCAGGAGGGCGACATCCTCGTAAGTTTATATTTGCACTTTTAAATATCACTAGAATCTTGAGACTGAAACATCTGTACAAATTCGATCAATATTCTGATTCCACTTGTGTCCCTTAAAACCAAATTCTTTTAAAACTTTTGTAGGGATTGAGCTATGATCACGTGGAATTGAACTTTTTCCTGAACGGCTGTAATTTAAATACCCCTGTTCTCGGCATAAAAGGGACAGTTTATCCAGTAATTTACGGTAAGCATCGAAAATTGTATATATTTTTGTAAAAAATTTGATATCCTCGATCTCAATTTAATTTTAGTTGACGATGGAGCAATACTCGACATTATTTTTGACAATTTTAAAAATCCACCTCCTCCAGGTAATTAATATTTTCAATCAAATTGCTTTAGCTGCAAGTATTAAAAGACGATTTAATTATTTAGGATTTGATCGGATAATGGTTGAAAAGGCGTTACTTTAGCCTAAGCATTTATTTAATTTCACGAACAAATGCATATATCTTTGTGCTATAATTCATTTTCTTTTTAAAGTAATGTAGAATTTCTCTGAGCCATACGAATCACCAGTGTTCACCCAAAATTTTTGTAATTAATTGTCTAAATATTGGCCCCAGATGTCCTTCGATTCTATCGATTCTATCAAGGAAACGAACTGAGCTCGTTTGCTTTAAATTTCTTTTAGCCAAAATACAATATATTCTGTTTGTCCTTTGAGAAAAATGAAAGTCCCAACTTAGTATCTTTATTTAACTCTAATTTTAGAATGAAAACTATGTTAAATGGTATCAAGCGATAAATGTTGAAAAATATCTTTTGAAACAATATCTTTAAATTAGTTTTTATGCAATTATCATCATGAGAATGTTTGGTACACATTTTCTAAGATTGTTGTGTTCATATGCTAGCAAGGAAGAAGAAACTTGTCAACCAATACGTCAAAAAGGTTTTCTTCACTTTCAGTTGCGCGTATAGACTGACTGACATAGATAAAAAGTTTGATTAAAAACTAATGGTCATGGCACCTGGCTATGGATCAAAGGGTTGAAAGTTCGAACTCCAGGCAACCTTTGACTTTGGGTTGCATTTTCATGGTTGATTTTTAATGAAAACTACGAAAAAATCCAAATATTAGGAATTCCACTGTGCAGTCTACCTACTGAAAAGGATTACTGGTCTTGAGACGAACCAAGCTTTGTTTAGTGTTAAAGGGAATTTATGGAGTCAACTAGGGATTTCCATGCCTAATTTTGACCTTTTAAGTTAATCTTCATATCTGTGGTGAGAGACTGACTGGAGGAGTTGCGTGATGGAAAATCGACTTACGATTTGTTGACATCTTTGTTTAATGTCAGACTAAAACGTCCGCGATTATTAGTGGCGCCTTGAAAAGCGTGAAATAACAAATTTTTTACCGTTCCTGAGTGCCACTTATGATAGCGCGGACATTTCAGTATTTAACAATTTGGCCTTTCGGCGCGCCGGGCCCGCTAAAAGTCACAAAAATTCGCTTGTTTTGTTTACATAAACTTGAACTCATTACAGAGATTTAACAATATACGAAAAGGTGGACTTATTGATTGCTGATTGGACTGACCAATGTCCAGGTTGTTGTCTAGACTCTGGAGAATTTTAGGCTTGGAACCTATCTAAGCACTGACGATGTCAAGCTGTTTATTTGAAAGTGAAGGTACTTCAAAGTTTAAACGTTAAGCGTAGCGAAATAACAAAGTTTGTGACCAAATCTTTCAACAGCCTTTTTTTTACTTGACTGAAAAAGTCTTTGTTTTAACTTAATTCTCTAGAAGGTGTGCAGATCAAGATGGAGGAAGGTGGTGCTGGTTCGATGTTGATTGTAAATGTGAACAATTTAGTAAGCAGGGCTGAGGCAGATATTGGCATCGAGCAGCTTTTGATGGAAGATTTTTCGGATCAAGGACTCATGCGACCAGGTAAGCATTACTAACAATTTTATTGTAGTTTATTGGGTTTGATTTTTCTTTGTATTTCTTCTGGATTTTCAGACAAGCATTCTGCCCTTGCTACCGGAATTTCAGAATATTGGCACACCAAAGAATTTTCAGATGTAGATATAATTTGTGGGTTAGATGGAGGCATAATTCAATCTCATAAAATTGTTTTGGCCGGTATCAGTCCACTCTTTAAAAATGCACTTCAAGCAGAATCAGAATTTTGTTTACACGAACAGTGTACTATTATGCTCCCTGGTAAGAAATCATCTGCTCACTGTCCAAATAAAATAGTTTAAAATCTTATTTTGGTTTATTTTTAGACATGCATTCAACAATTTTGAATGGCTTTCTTTCATATGTTTACTTGGGATGCACAGGGACAGCTCTTTTAGACAACTCTCTTGATTATCTGCAATTCAAATGCTCAGTTTTGCCGTCCTTTAACAAGCTTGAAAGTATTTCAATGGTTAGTTTTCTTTTCGTCTTTTTGATTATTCACTTTTTTATAATTATCAGTTTTTTCAGAATAACGTTGGTTCAAATGCAGCCAAAGATGCTTCCTTCATGACACAAGAAGCAAGCAGAGTAAAAAGTGAGAGTAAGCATAAAAAAGCTGCCATTTGGACTTTTTTCAAAAGTGTCAAACCTTCTCAAGCAATGTGCATGGAGTGTCAGAATATTATTAAGTTTAGAAGTGGAAACTTAAGTGCTCTAGAAATGCATCTGGCTATCCACAATGAATTGTTTGAGGAGTTCAAATCTATGGTGAAAAATATGTCTGAAGAGACAGTCCAAAAATCCCACCCAAAAAGACGTAGCTTAGGATGGAACTTCTTTCGCAAGTCAAATGATAGCACTGCAATTTGCTCTATTTGTGGAACTGTGATCAAAACAGAGGGTAGCAATACAACTGGAATCCTTCGCCACCTCAAGCGCTGCCATGAAGATATATGCTCTGAACATGTAGATTTCAATCTTGAGGATGCTGCTGATATTAACAAAATACCTCCAGCTCCGACATCTATTTTTAACCTTGGAAGAGATTTACAGCCGCAAACAATCTGGAGATTTTTCCAGAGACAACGTCAACACTTTGCCTCGTGTAACCATTGTGAGACAGATATAAGGTTCTACAATGGGGACATATCATCTCTAGAAAAGCACATGACATCTATGCATCCTGAATTGTGGGAAGAAACTTTGTCACACAAAGACACCAACAACGTCATGGAGAATATTAATTTTGAAAATCTCCAAGAGAGCGTCTACGACTTGGGCGAGAGTTTTGTTCAGCAAAGAAACCTTGTTGGTAACCTCTTTCGTAAAGATGGGAGCTCATTTACTTGCACAATTTGCAACATTGTAAGACTGACCTTCTAGAAATATTTCTGTCCCAATCTTTTTTTTGCTCTAAAATGTTTATTTTTAGACTGTCAGGGGAAATGTATCAAGTATGGCCCGCCATGTTCGAAGGGCTCATTCAGAGGAATATTCAAAATTTATGGAACATGTTCAAGAAAGAGAACCTAAAGTGAACATTGCAAAAGTTGAAAACTCAGACTTCAATGTAGCTAATTATTTTGATATTTTGGAGCAAGTCCAAAATGAGGAGATTTCAATCGATGATATTATTTCTCTTGGAAATCACATCTCAGCTCTGTGTAGGATCTGCAAAGATACGATAATGTGCTCACCAAATGACCCTAGCAAGCTTGAAAGACATTGGATCGAGAATCACAAGGTATGATACGAATAACACTTAAAATTTTTGTTTCTTAAATTGAAAAAGGGTTCAAAATTTTCCAATATAATGCTGACAACAAAAGATGCCTCAAAATAGGTTAAAATTATGAAATCTTTTTTCGCAGGTGCAAGAGTCTTTTACAAAGCAAAAGGTAGATCATCTATCGACATTTTTAAGGAATGCAACAATTTTTTAACAAAAATAATTATTTCAGAAATCTAACAGAAGTGCGGTTTGGACTTTTTTTGAAAAAACTGAGAAGAAAACTGAAAATTTGTGCTGCATATGTAACATCGTGCTAGTTTGCTCAAAACAGAATACCACAACCATGATCAGGTAATTCATGCTTTGAGTTGAAAATTTAGAATGTCTAAATATTCCACATAACTGAGGATTCTTTGCAAAAAGAACAAAAATATACAAATTCGCTTTTCTAGAAACGCTGCATTATCATTTTTTTCTGTTAGGCATTTACAAAGAAAACATCCTCAGCAGTACCTTGAATTCCTCAAAGAATCTGGAATGCAAGTATGTGAATTTCCCCCATGATAGATGTTGTTTTAATACACGGCAGATAAATTTCGTAATGAAATGTAACAAAAATAAAACTATCAAGTTGAGAAATATCAATGCTCTTGGAAACTCCATTGCTTGATATCATCTGTACGCCATGTGGTTTTCAATCAGGTGCATTTTTACAGGTTGAAACCCTAGAGAACCGCGTGGACTCCTTGCAATGCAAACCTAGGGGCAGTAAAGATTCGAATCATAAAACTTGTCAAGAATGTGGAAAAGTTTTCTGGCATAGAAGAGCTATGATTTATCACAAAAAAATTGTTCATTCAGGAAAAAAATATTTCTTTTATTCAAAGCTTAATTAATTTCTTCTTTTTAATAATGATTGATTAGGGAGAACGTGAATTTTAAGTTATGTTTTCTACAGGTGTTCGTCCTTACAACTGTGACATTTGCGGGGCATCTTTTGCTCGCCTAGAATGTTTCAATAAGCACCATCATCAACGTGATAAAACTTACCTCTGCTCTATATGTGGGAAAACGTTTGGTGCAAAAAGTGCTAGAGATCTCCATGAGAGGGCTCATAGTGGCGACAAGAGATACCCGTGTGGAACTTGCGGGAAAACGTTTATGACAAATCAAGTACCGAAAACATCTTTATTTTTTTCGAATCAAAAGATTTAAGTATGACTGTCTTAATATTTTTCTACAGGGACGTGAGAAACATGAACGAATTCATTCAGGCGAGAAACCCTTTACTTGCGTTGAATGCAATCGATCTTTCACTCAGGAGCACCAACTCAAAACACATTTCAGAATACACACTGGGTAAACTAATTTGATTGCATTATTTTAGCTCATTTTTAACAAAAAAAATTATAATTTATAGTGAAAAACCTTATTCGTGTGATTTTTGTGACCAGCATTTTCGGCATCTCTCCTCCAAGAGTAAGCACAGGTGCGAAGCTCGTAGTGCCGGATTGAAATGGGCTCCAGAGGGTTTAACGACACCTAATCTCATTAAAGATGAGACTTAATAATCCAGGGTAGCACCCAGATTTTTATCATTTTCTAAAATTTTCCTTATGCTTTAGGTTTGATTCAAATTCATATTGTATCCATTAAGATTTTCTACTGTATGTAAATTTTTTCTTGAAAATCAAACATTTTTTTTCACAATGTTTGTAATTTGAAGTGTTGGAAACAAAAGGTTGTCGAATTAGAATGAACTTTAGAATGGTAACCAAACGTCAAACCATACCTTCTGAAAGTATATGTTGATAAAGAAGAAAATCTCAAGACCCAGGAGTGAATCGAGAAAGTAGAACCGGTGGGATTTAGATTGTCACAATTTCTACATTTACAAATAGGACAGTAGGTTCAAGAAATAAAATGATGTAGACCTGAAAATATGTGGCCAGAGAATATATTAAATCTGATGTTTGAAACCACATGCATTTTGTTTGGATTCAAATAGGAAATTATCTTTCTTTCACATTAAATACACTAAACAATTAAGTTTGCCTAAATTGTGGAAAAATGAACATGATGGAAATTTTAAAAATAAATGTTGGATTTAAATAATATGACCTTTCTGTTCAAAGTTTTTTACAAGCGTCTCAATAATTAACGTCCTGTTTAAGTTAGGAATCTGTTATGAAGATTTGGAGGAATGCTCTGGTTACTTAACAAGCGTCTGTTCATTTCAATACTTTTTCTAGGCATTTATAGTTGCTGTTTTTTCAACATCCATAACAGTTCCTCCTACCCCTTGGGTAAACAGCTTCCCAAAGTAGAAACAATCGACGGGATAGCCGTTAACAAGGTTCCGTTCTCTGAATCCAGACCTCTCACCTCTCCAAGGAGTATAGATCACACCAGAAGAGGATAATGATAAAAAGATCTGTGTGTCATATATTTCCTCCTGGGCAGCCATCAAATCTTCTAATGAAGTTGAACCCCAATAAATGGGGCTATATAAGAAAAAAACCAAAAGAAGAACAAAAAGTTTGAATAGAGAAATCCTTTTTGCAAAAAGATCAAAAATCAAATGGCACAAACGTTGAAAATGAGTTGGAATTATCATCAGTAATTATATTAAGATATTTATACAATATGAAGCAAAGATTAATGCATTAATATGTATAAAACCCTATCGTCTTCGTAACACGAGGGGACGGAAGGAGGAGAGCCCGGAGGTAGGCGAGGAAAGGGTCTGGGCAGCTTAACCACTGCTATTATTATAAATAATAGGGTAGCTATTGAGGTTCTGAGAGGATGTATTCCTGAATTTCTTTTACCACAAGAATCCTTTGAAGCATTTTCTCAAGGTGAAATTTTGACACAGAACTGAAAAAAAATTAAAAGTAAGGTTTGGTGTTTTCCTAAACTTAAGTTGTTAAAAGCCCTTACTTATGTGTATACCAAACTGGACTCTCTGGAATACAAGACCTTTCTGGTTGTAAATAAAATACATCATTTGCACTTTTCATTGTCTCTGAGCTGAAACAAAAAAAGTAGTTCATTGAAACTAATGATATTGAAACTACCAATGAAAAGTAAGCACCATTTTGAGAGGTAAAATTCATACAGTTTCACAGGACAGCGCAAGGGATTCTCGTGATTTTGGTGTTGCTCGTAAATTCTGCGCTCATCGGGTCGCCCAACTAATATCGTAAAGCATTAAACTTTTTTTATAAATCTTACTCAAATGAAATAACCAAATTTCCATTTTGTCACCTTTATTGGGAGGCTGATTATACCGTAGAACAGCTGATCTGACCTGACAGTTCATGTTTTGATTAGATGGTTTTGAAATTGGGGACAAATTAGTCTTTTTCCAGTGCTTGACAATGTGTGGGAAAGCCAACCTTATGTGGTCATCCGCCGACTTTAACTTAAAATACTTTGTGTTAAAGTATACCAATGTGTTAAGCAAAACCTATGATGAAATTAGAAATTCTTATAAAAAAATATTAGTGGATATGATGTTTTTAATTTCTTTGCCTGAGGGCTGTGCACACCCAACTGCTTCGACTCCCAAAGATCCTCCTCTTCAATTCTGTGAAAAAAGAAAGTAGGGTATAATTTTGTGAAAAAGAAAAATTCCAAGAAAGTAAATTACCTTGTGACGATCTCTCCCAATTCTGTTCTGGGCAGTTTATAGCCATTCATTACTTCATGCAAGGCAGTTGTAAATGGTTCATAGTAGAAATCCATGAATATTTTGTCAATTCTTCCATTTTCAAATAAATATTCCTAAAAATCACAATATTACAATGAGTTTTCAGAAAGCTTTAATTGGCCAGTCAATCTTACTTGAATTCCCAGAGTCAAGTACAACATACTGTCAGGAGCATACTTTTCTCCGTTGGGCTTCCTAGCTTCTTGAACAAACATACACAGAGTGTAATTTAGTTCATCTGCCCTTAACTTTAGGATGTCAGTTTCGAAAGGCTTGATGTATCTGCCCTCAGCACGTCGTCTTTCGAGTTCTGCATTCTTCCCAACTACCCAATGTTTCCAAGCGTTTACACCATAAGTATACTGAAAGAAGTTGAATTACTTACATTTTCATATATTTTAACAATTCATTAATACCTTGAGATGATTCTTCAGGTCAGGAGGCTCCTCAACAACTTTCATTCCTGAGTTGATGAGAACAGGGTCACGTGTTGGTATGTTTTTCCGTACCTAATTCAAAGAAAATGTGAAGTGTCTCTCACTATTGTTGCACTTGAATAAAAACCTCTTTGGCTGTGGAAGTTTTTGTTCTAGCAGCTTTTTGCCTCCAAGGCGTATTTTCTTCTTCTTCGTCATTTCCATCTTAAAAAAGATACTCTTTTAGTAAGAAAATGAATAAAAAGTTTAAAATCATAATGATTTGGGTCAGATTCGCCTTCTCTCATATCAAGGCTTCATCGACAAGTTCCAAATAATAACTCGGATTTAGCTCAAACTTGGCTGTTGTCATCATGTAAAAGAGAAATTCTTTAAAAAAAAGTAAAGAATTACTTACCATTACGCTGAAAATGTTTACGTTTATTTTGTTGCGTTCTGGGCTGTTGGAGGACTTGGGGAGGCCTTTGTTGCTGCAACTGAAGAGAGGTCTGAACAGGTCGATTGAGGTTGTCTGTTAGTGGAGGTGGAGATGTTTCAACGATGTGCTATCAGAAAAAAAAGTTTTAAGCCAAGAAGGAGTTGGGTGACTAAAACTATGTTTAAAACAGATTCTTTTTTCCATTCTAAAAGTATCTTTTTACCTCAATTTGTTTGGGAACAACTTTTGATCCTTTTATGTCTCCTTCGAGATCCATTAGAGGTTGGCATTCTCGTGTGCTCTCGGCTTTGTTGGTTGGATCTTCAAAGTCATTGCTGCAGAGATCATTTTCAGATACAACCGACCCTTCATCCAATGAGTCATCGCTATCTGGATCCTGAAATTTAAGAAAATCAAAACTTTGCAGGCGGCTAGTTTTTTTTAAAACATATGGGTTGCCATAGCCACTAGACTGAAAAAAATATCAGAGCGTTCGATCCTGGCACAGGAAACCATTGAAACCCCAGTTGCCACCAACATCAATAATGTACCCCATCACGTAGTTAGAAAAATAGTCTGTAGTGCTCTCATTTGACTTGATATGGCTTCATTCACTTAAAATATTATGGAATCCGTCACTTTATTTACCTTTTCTAACAAGCTGCCAGCTAAATCTAACATTTCGGCCTCAAAAGGATCGGAAGGAATTTTGGCTCTGCAAAAATTTTTCTTTATAAGTTTCAACTTAACTGACATTTCAAATACTTTTGATAACTTACCGAATTTTTCTTATCTGCTTTGTGATTCCTCTAATCGAATTTCTCGTGGTTGGAACAAGTATTGGAACAGGAATTGGAATAGGGACGGGAACAGGGAAAGGATAAGGTCGATGATACAATGGAAATGGAAAAGGTACATACATTGGAACACCAATTGGAACAAGACCTTTAATGAAAATCAATTCAAAAGCAACACTTTTAATCAGTTGATTGTGAATTCTATTACCAGGTGGAGCTGGTTCGTCTGTTTGAGTTTCTTTAAAAACTGGATGAGGTCTGCATGTTATTCCTTTGGTCGACATCATAGGTTTAACAATAATACCTTTGTTAAGCATCTCATTTTGATTCAAGCTAGTGGAAACTGCAACATTCTGAAAAGACAAGAACAGATGAAGTTATTTTATTGAACTCAAGACATACTTGAAATCCTTACCGAGTGTCGTCGAATTGCCTTTGTAATTGGCGAGTCACAAGGAAGAAAGTAAAGGTTCTTTTCAACAGATGCAACACTTTTTTCGTCTAGAGGCAAAGTTTGGCTCTCATAGCAGAATACTGAGCAAAATTGGTTGACTCTTTTCTTCTTACTTTCTTCCTCAATCAAGTCATGGTTGAATTTCATAAGCTAGAAAAGGACTTAAATTATCAGAAAAAGACTAATTAAAACACGAATTGAAAGCAATTTTACCCCACAAGTTATACAAGCCCTAATTTTTCTCTTTTGAGAAATGTAAAAGTTGCGACAGGGTGCACCGCAAAGAAGTTTTAGGGCCCCAATTTCATGAACAAATGTTTCAGGCCTAAAATTAAAAACAGTCGACATGTAAAAGTGTTTATATATTAACTGTGAATAGATTAACTCACAAAAAGTCTGTGGTATTAATAAACAAACCACAGCATTCACATGGTGAAAAATCAAGCTTACGTCTCCTTTTGAAGTCAACCAAACAATCAAGGCTACAAAGTTTGATGAGCTTATCACCATCAAGACGAATGACTGGAAGAACATCGCCAACCTTGAAAAATAGAAAACGTATACATAATAATTCAATTAAGCAAAAGCCAAAGACAGAACATTTTTCATTACATTTGAGCACTCCTGGCATTCCTCAAGTTCAGGCAATTCTTCTTCTTTACCGATCGAAATGTTAAACTTGAGTTGACATTTCCGGCTGCATGCAAACAGAGGCTGGTTTTTGTCGTGAAGCTGAATTATTTCACTCTCAGATTTTTTTAACAAGATTTGGCAATTACAGCAAACTACAACTTCCTTTCGAAACGAGTCAAGGCAAACTGAACTGCAAAACTACACCGAAAAAAAATTGATTCAAACTGCAAAGTCTTATTTTACGTCATAATTACCTGTTCCAGTGATGAGCCAAATCTAACACAAAACTTCCCTCGTAAGACATCATCCACTGACTTTTGGCACTCTTTGCACCGATGAAGAACTTTTTGAAAGTTTTCTGTAAAATTTTAACAATAATTACTCTAAAAATCTACTGAATCCATTTCCTTTTTCTTTGAATAGATTATGAATTGACAAATGTATGTTTGAGAATTTACCAATGCATTTAATGTTGCAAAAAATCATTGTCTCCCATGTGAGGCCTGATGACTTTGTTGAAATCTCAAGTGAGCAACTTGAACAAACGCTGGAACGAGGCTGACTTGATAACTTTTTTAAACGCAATAAAGAAACTCTTGATACAAGCTGATTTTCCTGAAATTCAAATTTAATAAAAAAATAAAAACAACCAGTTTTTTGGCCAAGGTTTGAAATAAATATCTTACCTCTGTGATATTTATTGGTGTCGATGACTGGTTCGTAGTAAAGTCTGTTGAATGTTCGTTGTTCGTTAAACCATCTGTTACATATTCTGTCTTCACATTTTCTTCAATATTCAAATATTCTTGGTTTGTTCCACAACGCAATTCTATTTTTGGAGAAGCTTTTGTTATGGGTTGGCTTCTGATGATTTCTTGATGAGTTCGATTTACAATTTGCTCAAGTTCCAATTTTGGTTCATTTGGAAGTAAAGATGATTCTTCTTTCAAATTACTCAATAGATTGTAATCTTTCACATTATCATCCGCTCTGTTGGGCTCGATTATATCTTTTTGAGTCGAAGACGTTATTTTTACCAATATTTCTTTAATGAGATCATCAGCAACTTTGTGAGCATCAGATTCCAAAGCAGATGGAATTTTTCCAGATGAGAAATTTTCTGGAATTCTAGTGTCTGATACGTTTTTTCTTTGATTCTCATGGCAGTTTTTGAGGCACACATCTGTCTCTTCTGTTGTATTGTTTGGCATTTTAAATTCCTCTGCTTTATCAAAGCAAGTTTCATTGATGGAGGTTAGAAAATCCATGTTTTTTGGATCCTCGCTTCGAATAGTATTCCATTGGTCAGATTTATTTGAGTTTTTATTACTTGAGGTCTCCATCAACTCTTTCTTCTCCACAAAACTTTGATTGATTATTTTTGAACTATTTTCAATAAAAGTTGCCTCTATTTCCATATCGCTTTCACCGGCAGTGATTTGTTTCATATTTCTTAAATCGGTTTCATAGGGGGCTTTTTCATCTTTTGTGGTGTTTAGGGAAGGCTGGTTATCTGACGAGATCTAAATAAAAATATTATTAGAAAGCTTGTTTTATTTTAAAGACCTGAGGAACTTGATAAAACACATAGAATTTTAGTTAGTTCAGAGCTCCTTTTAGCAAAAAGCATGACTATTACAAAACATTTTATTGGTCTATGATGCACAACAAGCAATACCATTTTTCAAGCTTTTAAATTCAATTTTAAACTAATTTAAAATACTACCGAATAAGGGTTAGAATTCTCTATAAGACCATCAAGTCCATGGATTTCTTTGGAAGATTCCTCATCACAATTACTTATTTCTATTCCTTTTTCAACGACTGATTGCTTGTCAGACATTCTGAAAGTAAAATAAGTTTGTAAGTTGATAATTTTAAAAATTGGGTCTGGCCAGTGAACTTTAAGTTAGGTTTAAATTAAACATGCCTCTTTTGAGTTTAAGGGTTGTCATTCGATCAACCTAATACCAAACCTCAAATTAACTATAAACTATTTGGTAACTAATGGGGTTTTAGAACAACCATTAAAGGCAGATTTCTTTAATGTTAGTTATCAAGTTTCTTATACTTAAAGCTTGTAAAAATTAGTTGATTTTATATGAATAAATATTATTTCTCACATAGTTATGAGTTTGATTGAAGGCTTGTGTTTCGGAGCAGGATTTTTAAAGGCTTATTTGCATTCATAGAAAAATGGACGTGATGAATTGGTACAAACAGATTAACTTACTTGATTTTTGTAGGTGAGTGAAAACTTCTGATAAATTGAATTCATGAGAATTTCCTCATAACTATTACGAGTGAGTTAAAGTTTAGATAAATTAATCCGAGCTCAGATGATTGCAGCCGATGAGTTCCGACGGCCGCGCTCAATAAACAAATGTTTATTTGTTTATCTTAGATTTGGCGCCGCCTTCGGCATTTTTGAGAGGTTGCTTATATCAATAGAGTTCTCCCATAAGCAAATTTTTCATAGTTTTGAACTCTAGTCTGAGCCTTCATAAACTTTTACCTGCTATTTGGTTAGTTATCCTCTAAGTAAGTGATGGTTCACAACCTGCACCTTGTTAATTCAAATGAGTTCCACCAGGTACTTCTCACTGGGGTAACTGCATATATATAGGACAACCCCATTTAACCAATGATGGTTTGGCTCTTAGTTTCCAGTTTCCTTTTTAATGCTTTACTAATTAAGATTCAAGTCAAATCTTATCCAGGCTCTTTAAAGCTCATTAGGGATTACTTGGGATAATAATAAAGATCTTGTGTTGTATATATATAGACTCCTTCGATGTTAATATGAGTGGTCAACATATACCTTTAGAAGTCCTGCTAAAGCTGTATTTAGTCAAGTCACTGCAGATTACTAATACCCTGACTAAGGACGCCAGGTCCATTTTTTGAATTTAGGATTGAAAGTTTGCTGGCAGTCTGGGGATTTTTTTCCTCAAATCACTGCACCCGTCCCCTCTTCATATGAGGTATGCCAGGTTGTCCCTGCTCTGCCCAGTGATAAAAGGGGGAATTGGCTGTAAGAGATCCATCAGCTCATACGCCCAGACGTAAGCCATTGTTTTTAGGGAAAATCCCCAGTTTATTGGGTGCCACTAGTCTCCAACCTTCTGACGGGAAGGTTGTCTTTCAGGAGTAGCCTAGAAGACTTAGTCTAATATTGAAGTTGTGGCCCTAGAACAGAATCTCGTTCAATCTCCCTGATGGGGGCATTGACCGATCCGGAGCATTTCCCTGATTCGGTGCTAGCTCCGCTCATTTGTCTGGGTGGGAGTGGTATACGGTACGGAAGGCTCGGGTGTTCAGTCAGCTTGGTCTTCCTCTGTAAATGTGGACCACGCCTATCTTGGTGAGTCTGGGGATTGAACTCTCATCCTTAGATCTTAACAAAAGCATTCAAAAATGATACCATGTCATTTCGTATACTGAACACTTCACCTACTGCTGTTTTGCCTACAGCAATTCGCCCACTACATTGATTCTCCTACTATCATTGCTAACCTAATCTAGTAGGTGAATCGTCTTAGGTGATTCAACGAAGTAGGCAAATTGATGTATGGGAAATGGCAGTAGGCAAATCTACATAATAGGCAAATCGCCTTAGTGTTTTAATGCTTTATTTAGCTCATTTGTTATCAAATGTACAAAGGAAAGCGTACTAATTGATCAGCCTTTGTAAGAGCTGTATGTATTCACATGCAAGTATAATAAAATATCTTCTTCCGTCGTGATAAAGTTGAACTTGCACGTGAATTATCACGAATGAGCCTTGTCGGGACTTAGTGTTTCCAGCCTGAGTTGCCGTATTTGTCTATGGGCATGAGGTGGAAAACTGGGATTTTTTAATCCTTGCACTTGTACCCCAACCCGGTAGAAAAACCACCCCCTCAGGTTGGGAACCCAAAATGCTGCTTCAGTCAAATCCTCCATCTGTCGTTCGAGAAACAATCAATCCAGTCAAAGCCGAGTTCATTAATCACTTCTCCACATCTATTTTTTATGGATTGTTTTCCGATTTTATGATCAGCTTTGCTGTAGAACTTCATTCTCTTAGGTAATGGTAACTAACCTTTAAGAGTGGTTTTGGTGCTCATGGCAGAGATTTATTTTCTCTGATATGTGGCGTCGACTGTATTTAAAATAAACAAAGAAATATAGCGACAGCTGTCAAAATCCTTTATATTGATTATTATAATTTAATTTGCGTTTGACGACAACGGCGACGACGTTGTGTTGCCTGGAACAAAAATCAACTTTAACTCGAAATGACGTCTTAAAATATTTCCTTGACGAAATCTTCAGTCTTGAACGAGCTTCTTTATCATTTGTCAATAAATTCTCATCCTTTTAGATTGTGTTAAGGATGGACATGCATAACAAGTAAGAGTTACACCTTTTTACATATCCTGTAATATGTCCTCGTTATGCAAGATCGTGCATCTGAAAAGAGAGCAGATGGGATTCATGATACAAAATATTGTTGGTTGGATGCATTTTTGTCATGTCAAACAAACTCTCTGGTGTTAGAGTATTATCGCTTTTTATTCAAAGCAAAATGTATTTCATTTTCTACAGGTACCATTACGGTTTTCAATGATCAGCCAATTCAAACGGGCTGAAAATGGAGGCCTCAAATGTAACTTTTTGAAATTTTTCATGCATCAATTTTCTTTTAAGGAAAATTTTAATTTTGCTTTCTTCAGGCTTTTTCTCAACTCGATATTGGGGTCGTTTCAAGCCTTAAATGTTCTGACATCTGTAAAACTGAGGAATGTGACCCCGAAACATTTGTTTTGAATGGCCTTAAAAGTTACGTGAAGATTGTAGATGATAAAATTGTCGTAGAAAATCCACCAGGCAACAAGTAAGATTTAGAAAGTTGTCACTTTATTGGATCAATTTTTCTGCACCTACCAACAAATTCTGTATTTTCTCAACAGGATTTTTTGTGTCGCCAAAAAAGCATTAGAAATTCCAATTGGTGATATTGTAAGTTGAATTATTAAAGTTTTAAAATGCTTTTTTTGCAAGGACATTTTCATCATAGGTGTCTTTACGAACACGTACGTGCAATAATGTGAAGAAAAATAAATTCCTAACGTTTGACGTAAACCTCAAGCTGAGAAGTTGGATTTTGAGAGCAAGACAGTCTGTTTACGACAAATCTATCAGGTGATTGAGATGTTCTGGTTGCCGTGGCAGATTGCCATGGCATCAGGCTGGGGAGCTGAGGGTCTGGGTTCGAACTCTGACAGCTACGGGCAACCTTTGACCCTGAGTTGCCAAAATAACAAGAGATTCCCAACCAAAAAACACTGTCCCCTTAATGAATAAAAAAATTCGCAAGGTGCATTTAAATTTAAAAAAAATGGTCAAGGCACCTGCCTTTTGATGATGGTTGTGGGTTCTATCCTGTTACCCCTGGCAAACTTTGATCCAAAAAAATCAAAAGTATCTTTCATAACTGGAATGAAAAAAACCCCTTCTTTTTTTACCACATATTTATACGTTAAGCAAATAATTAAAATCAAATAGTGCGCACTTGGATATAGAAATATCGATTTTTCCTAATCTTTTAATTGATTTCCACTGATATTGACATAGGACTTTTCATTTTTTAATTATCTAGTAAAATGACCTTGATTTTAAGGTACGAACCTCAACCCTCAGAGGATGGAATTTGGACTCCTCAAGCTAAAGAATTTTTTTGCTGGCAATCCAACATATCTAGAGGAGACACACTTCTTATCACTTACAAAGTTGCAAATGGCACGAAGTGGTCTGTTAAAAAGCTGTCATTGCGACACACTTCTGAAGAGGTCATAGCAAACTGGAGCAATACTTTAGGTTTAATATAGTTTATTTTTTTTGTTCTCATCCTTCAACTATTTACAAAATTTGTTTAGGATGCACTTTGGAAAAATTGTCACCCGACAGACCAAAGAAAGTTCTGGTGTTCATTAACCCATTTGGTGGAAAAGGGCAAGCGCAGTCCATTTTTAGAAATACGGTTGCTCCATTGTTCAGATTAGCAGGCTTGAAATACGATGTAATGTTGTCTAAAGTTTATATTTTCTAGAAATCAATTTAACCAATTATTTTTAATTTTGTTTCATTTTGAAAAAGGTTATTATAACTGAGTATGCAAACCACGCCAGAGATTTTCTCCGATGTGAGCCTCTTGATGGGATCGATGGAGTAGTTTGTGTGGGTGGAGATGGAATGTTTTCGGAGCTTTTCAATGGGTTATTGCTCAGGTCTATCGATAAGCAAACAGAAACTTTCAAGGTAATTCTGATTCGCGCACTTTGCTCAAAAGTTTAGAATCCAATTTTAATGGGACAATATTTTTGAAGCTATTATTTTTTTATCAGGATGTTTCAGAGGAAGTTGAGTCTCCTAATATTCGTGTTGGATTTATACCAGGTAACTCTTACAATTATGAAAGGTAATGGCATTTGATAAATAACTTCAGATGTATCTATTTTTAGGAGGTAGCACAAACGCAGTTGCCTTAAGCCTTCACGGCACAACAGATGTTGTCTCAGCAGCACTTCACATTATTCTTGGTGACAGAAGAAACATCGACGTTTCCAGCGTCAGAGGCCAGGATCATAAACTCCACAGGTTCTCAAATACTCTAATTCTTTTCCTAGGTAAAAAAAACTTTTTTTCTGTCAAAAGGTTTTTTATGGCAATGATCTCATATGGTTACTTTGGAGACCTGATGGTTCATTCAGAGCGGTTGAGATGGCTTGGGCCTAAGCGTTATGACATATCCGGATTTCACACTTTTCTCAATAATAATGCATACAAAGGCACCATCAGTTTCATTGAAGAAAATAGTCCTGATCTAAAAACAGACCCTAGAAGAGTGAATGACTCGTGTTTTGCTGACTGTGAAACCTGTAGAGCAGCAGAGAGAGAATTAAAAAATAAGACTTCCAGTAATCCTCTTTCGAAGGTAACAAGATGATTAATGGGTGACTTTCCATTAGGAAGATGTTTGCATTCCTCTTTTTCAGTCAGTTGAAGGAAATTTTATCGTTGTGACTGCTGCAGTAATGATTTGTGCTTGCCAACACACACCCAGAGGTGTTTCTCCAAGTGCACACCTTGGAGATGGACAGGTTAAAAAAAAGAAAAAAATCACCCCATAAATTTTATAAAACATCAAAAACAATTTTCAGATGGATTTAATTCTTGTTCGAAAAACATCACGACTAAATTACTTTCGTTATTTATATCGAACAGGATATATGAACCAAAGTCCTTTTGAGCTGCCTTTCGTTGAAGTCCATCGTGTAAGAGAGTTTACTTATCTTCCAAAGTCCGATGAAGATGTGAAAAGAAGTGTTTGGAACTGCGATGGGGAGGTCCTGAATGACTCAAAGATCAGAGTTAAAGTTCATTGCCAAGTTTTGCCAGTTTTTGCCAGAGGGCTTGAAAAATCTCTCAGCGACTAAGCATGCCTAATTGTATTTTTAAAGACGAGGCTGCACTCTCTGATTAAGGAGTGTCCTCTCTCACTTCCAATGTTAACATCAGTATTAACATAGTTTCTCAATTTTAGTATTAAGTGGGCATTTTTACAACTATTCCTCTCAAATTTCATGCCAAATTTTATTAGCAATGAAATGCTTGTTATCATGGCTAGTCAAATCTCTTGTCACAATTGCAATTTCTGATGCATTGTCAGTATTTATATATACATTTATTGGTACTTGCTGTTAGTTTTTAGATTGAATGCTTTAAGAACGTATGTTTTGAAAACACAAAGTATTATGATTTGACCAAAATATAACTTAATTTCAAAAATTATTTTGTCCAGATTTAGTTAAACTTTTCTGGGAGCCCAACTAAGATTGTCAGGCTTCAAGACCTCCTCAAGCACTAAATAAGAAATGACCTAAACTGGGAAGGAACATGAGAAAAGGTGAGGCTCTGGCCATTTCAAGCCAAGGGAAATTTCCCTGTAGATCCAGAAGTTTGTCACCTCATGATCGGGGTCAGTGTAGACTCATCCGGTGTTAATGCATGATCAAAAGGGTCCTTCAAAAGCTATATAAATAAGGCTACTTTTACTCTGGGTGACAACCCGAGATCTTGGTTCTCATAAGAGGAGCCCTCATCCACCAAAAACCTAGTTGTTATTCGAGAAATATTTGTGAAATTGTCTGTTTATCCCCCAAACAACCGGTGCCAGGGTCCAACACACTATTCCAGAGAGGATGAAAAGGTCAATTATGGGACAAAAGGGTAAATTAATCAGAAATGATTTGAGCATCAATAGCAAAAACACTAGTAGGACATGGATTTGAATTTATTCAGTAGCCCTGGAGTTTTGAATAGTTCAAGTTAAATTATAATAAAAACTGATAAAAACATGATTGCTAACTTTTGTTACAGTCAATACTTCACTTGGTAAAACTAGGTCTAGAGTTGCTCTAGTCATGGTAAATACTTTAAAAATGATAAATTATTGAGCCGTTAAAAGCTCATCTTTTTGTTATGTCAGCAAAGATAAAAGAGTTTGAAAAAAGGTGGGGCACAGCCAAAATGATCTCATTTTGCAAGCAACAATCAAGAGTTGCCAAGTCTAGGCCACTAAACTGAGATCTCATTGTGAACATTGCTGAACTCAATCAATACAAAACTTCATAAAGTGTGGCCTTTTTGTCTCCTGATCCTGTAACAATAAACTTGTCATCTGATGAAATGTCACAACTAAGTACAGAGCTCGTTTCTTTTGAAGTAAATATTGATTTGCCATAAGGAGTGCGCCAAGCATTGAGAAGATTGTCCTTGCCAGTTGAAGCAAACCACTTGCCGCTGTTGGCAAATCTCAAAGACAATACACAGCTCTCATGTACATGGAGCTGATACTTTTCTTGCTTTGATGTGTGGAGGACCTCAACTGTGGAGCTTTCCATGCCCACTGCCAACCAATCACCTGTTGGACAGTAGCCAAGACAGAAGATTTGAGAATTAAAGTCATGCTGCTGAAGCTGACGGCCCTCGCGGAGATCCCATGATCTTACAGTGTTATCAAGACCACCAGTCCAAAGTTTTGTACCATCAGCAGATATATCTATGCAACTGGCTCCGTCAGTATGACCTTGGAACTGGCGAACTAGAGTCTGATTTTGGAGGTCCCAGACAGCAATGTTGCCGTCACTGCAGCAGCTGAAGCAAACCTTCGAGTCAGGGCTTATTGCCAGTGCATAACAGGCTGGTGCTCCTGCTGTAAGTTCAGATTTAATCCGAGGAGTAGACGCAGCGAGGTCCCATATAGATAGAGTGCTTGCTTCACCCCCAACCACCAAAGTTCTCCCATCTGGAAGAAGCTTTATTGATCGAATGTAATTGTCTCTTTGGAGGCAATCTAGTTGAGAGACTGGAGTTTTGCTGTTAGGCTGTGTTATGTCCCAAACCTTCACACAACCTTTTCCTCCTGTATACACAAATTTGGTTGGGTTGGACATTGTGACAGCACAGACCACTTCTCCGTGCTGCAGGGTATTGATTTGCCTGCAACCTTGTGGAATGTTTGATCCTGAGAGTGCATCTTGTGGAAAAGTCACGGGCTGGAGACTGTTGTCTGGACCAACGTGAAAAGAATATGGCCTAAAATTTAAAAATCTCATCATAACATACTGAATTTTAAAGTTCATTAAAAATGAATTTTTAAATTTAACACAAGTTTTTATTTTAGAAATCGTAAGACCATTACTGTTTAGAAGCCGGAGCTCCGTTAGGTATTCCATTTGGTGGGTGGACAGCCGGTAGCCTAGCTGCTAGGTGAGGATCATGACCTGGGGGCTATAATACAAAAAAGTACGCTTTATGGGATGGATTGCATTTGATAACTTAAGTACGCAAACATACCAAGAGTGCCCTTGGGGGAAAGGGTCCCATCATGCCAGGTGGAGGAACTCCATTGGGCTGCAAAGGGTATCCGAAAGGAGGGATCTCTCCTGGCCTAGGGTAGCCTGGGGGGTAACCAGCAGCTAAAGCAGCTGCCGACACTCCAGGGGTAGATGGTTTTCCACTTCCATTAGACTGCCCGTTTGGCGTTGATGGCTTGCTTCCTGGTGTTCCAGGTTTTTCGCTTGAGCCACTGTTACCTTCCTTTCCAGGCTTTAAGGACGGAGTGGATCTTGACGACGACGATAAATTCGATGGTGGCCTTTCACAACGACGATCTCCAGAGCCTGAACTGTGTTCACCATTTATACCGAACGACTGTCGGGCTCCAGATTCATCTTCGTTTCCAACGTCAACAACAAGATCGCCATCGCTTTTGTCGACAAGGTCATCATCCTAAATATTGAACATGTTTTTAACAACATTTTTCGAAGGAAAAACTTAAAAGCTTATAACAGAAAAAAATCTACAGGTTTCTATTTTCCTAAATTTGCAAGTTAGACGTACGTTTGATGATTTTTTCCCTCCATCCTCCAGCTTTATTCGCTTTTGACCTTCGTCTATAGGGGTGGAACTTGCTGGACGTCCACAAGTTGTGCTTGCAGGTCTGCGCTCAGAACCCAAGGTCGAAGGGGAACGAGACGAACTTAATGCTGGTGAACGTGAACGAATGTCCCTAAAATTTGGTTAATGATAAAAAAGAAATAAGCAAAGTGGAATTTGATTTGTAGAAAACCGATTAGTTCTTTGGTTAATTTACCTTGGCAAGGGTGAGGCTGAGGCAGAGTGCTTCATTCGCTCTTCCATTGCTGCTAAGGATTTTTCGTCCCTGAGATCATGGCGCATTAGGGCATGCAATCCGCCTGGACCAGCTGCGGCAGCAGCAGCAGCTGCAGCCATTGCAGCCGCAGAAGATGTAGGGGGTAAGCCAGCGTGACCAGCGAGAGAAAGAAGACCGCCAGCCATTGACACAGGTGGTAACCCTGTGGCAATTTCAAGTCATTGAGAAATTTTGCTAAATTGCTTTTTGGACAAATAAAATATCTACCAGGAATCCCTCCAAGGCCTGGGGGAAGTCCACCAGGGGGTGGCATACCTGTAGGGATCCCAGGGATACCGCTTGGCGGTGCCTATAAAATCAAATATATCTTTATATAATTCAATTTTCAGGAGGTGATTCAGTCCTCTTTTACACATACCTGCATTATGGCATTCATTTCAGCAATTGTAATTTGTTTTGCTCGGTCGACTGCCATTGCAACTTGCTGTTGGTGCTAATTTAAAACAACAAAACACGTGAGTGTGGTTGGGCTACACTTCACGAAAATTATTGGCTTTACCTCTGATGGCAAGAACTGAAAGACTTGACGAATAATGGCCTCCAATCGTTTGCAAATCTCAGCTTGTTTGCTCATTTCAACATTAAGTCCGTATGACATCTCGTAATACTAAAAAAGGTTGCCTTTAATAAATGGATAGTCATTGAGAACAGATCAATGTTGCACAACTAACCATTACATAGTGTCGTTGCATCTCTGTCTTCTCTTGTGCCAACTTTTCTAATTCCATTTTTAAACTGCAATATCACAAGAATTGTATATCCAACATAATTTATGATCATACCATTTCCTTTACCTGTGATTTTGGCTCTGAATGTAGTTGAATTCTTCTTTTATCCTTTCGCAGGTCTCATTGATTGTTATTCTGGAAGTGGAGCCTGGACCAAGCTATACAATCATATAAAAAATTTCTTCAGATTTAATCAACACTTGCCTTTTAGATTTTATAATGGTTTGATTTTTTTATGAAGTGTGCAGCAAATGGAAAAACATGCATTTGGTTAATTTAACTATAACAGCATTAATAACACAAAGAAAAAACAAAAGTCGTTGATGTTTCAGCTTGGTTCTCGGTTCCTAAATTTTCAGACTTGCTAACACCTTCGACCCGGGGTTTTAATTTGATTCTGTTTAATACATCCATAACAATTACCTTGTCGTGATTGTTAATACCCGGAGGTACATTGCCAGGGTTAGGTAAGCCTTGTGGCATTTCTAAACGTGGATTTACTCCTGGATTAGGTGGTAAACCAAGGGGGCCAGGTAAACCTGGTGGTGGGAGTCCCCCTGGGAACTGAAAAATGAACAAAAAAGTGGGTAATAAAGACTTCTTAGCAAGTGTAAAAAAAGAAAGTGTAGAAATTGTAAAAGAAAATCAACATCCTCTTGACTGTTTTATGTAAATGCCAACAAAATAGGAGACTTTCCATAAGTGATTTATCATCATTTTGACAACCTTTCCTAAAAAATTATACACTCATAACTGTCGAGCGTTTGGCAAAGCTACTTCCTGCATTGAAAGACATTTCAAGTTTGTCTTGGGCGTGTAGTTTTCTCACCTCAAACTGCTTTCCTTCTTCATTTCATTTTAAATGATGGCTATTTTTAATGAAGTTTTGTCCAGAACAAGATGTTCAAATTAATACTAACTTGAGATATATAAGAAAAGCTTTACTTAACATAAAATCGTTTGATGTTTGATCTTGGGTATAAGATTGAGTTCTTAATTTAAAAATTAATGAGTTTTCCTATTCCGTCCGTGGAGAATCAATCAATTGAGGCTACTTAAATAAAGAAACCTAAATTTTTAATTGATTTGAAGAAGGAAGTTTTCCTTTAATCAAAAACAAATTGGAATAAGATCTCTTCAATTGAAAAAGGTTATGGTTATAAACTTGGAAAGTCTCCCATCTTGCGTTCAACAAAGTGTGAAAAAAAATCCACAAAGAAATGTTAAGAAGCAGACTCTACAAAAACACCCTATTCTTTATTACTTAGATTTTCTACTTACTGGGCTTGGTCCAACCGGATGTCTCGAGCCTCCTCCGAACATAGTTCTTGCTAAAGATTGAAACCAACTAGTAAAAATAAGGGCATTTAGTGTAGAAAGTCACTTGAGTTTAATTGTTCCTTTCGGCCTTTGTGAAGAGTTTGATAACGCTGGAGCACCTAAACCTCACGTGTATATTCTATACTTCATAGTTTGATGTGGTTAAAGTTGTTTCACTTTTTGCCATCATCAACTTAATCTTATATTGCACACTTTCTGCTATAGTTATAATAAAGAGAAGCGTAAAAGTGCCGCCAAAAACAACTCTTGAGGCAGCAGTGGCAGAATTTGGGCAGCACCACATCAAATGGCCAATTGTAACAAAGCTTCAAATGTTAGCCAATCAAATCACGTTTTAAGAGCCGCAAGCTCAACGTGGAGTCGCGATGCGTTTTTACTGCTGGAAGACGGGAAAGGAATTTTTCGCAACAAAATATAGAATTTCTTTGCATCTAATTGGTCGGTTGATTTTGTATATATGAGCTCGCGATTGGGTGAAGGAAAGTAAACGGAGGGTCGGTGGGAAAGAAAAACTGTTTCTCAGTTTCTGTTGTTAATAATATATTATTGAAAAAAGATTTTCATTTAGACAATTAATAAATTTTAGTCTTGAAAAACTAAATTTTTGACTTGATTTAAAAAAAATTTGCTCTTTTAGTCTAAAGTCTAACCCTAAATTCTATACCTTTCACAACTCTAAAGTTTTTTTGCATATAGTACTAGGGGTCGCACCAGCCTAACTGTATGGCATTCTACTGGGAATAAGATATGAAGGATTGAACTGTTATTGGTTCAGGCCTTTGATGCACTTAATAAAGTGCCCTGGCCTTCACTGAAATATTTAAAAAAAACATGAAGCTTTGGGGACAATTTTAAAACTGTCTAATCAAAACATTTTTTGAAATATTTAAGTTCGTTTATTAGTTACTGAGTTTCTTCTCATTCGAATACGTAAATTTTCTAGCTTGTAATGTGTGTACATTCAATAAAGTTTGCTTCACAGAGAATGAATTTGAATAGTTGGATGAAAGGAAATCTTTTCACTGGGCAGAGCTCTTTTTTCGTTTGAAATCTTTCAACGCAGCCTTGATGGCGTCCTCTGCAAGCACTGAAAAGTCAATCGTGCTGTAACTATTGTTTGATTGAATTACTAAAATTAGAGATGCATACTTGAGCAGTGCAACTTGACTGGAGGGAGGCAAAGCTCTTTGGCGATGTCACTATTCTTGATGCTGCCAGCCTGGTCAAGCTGTTCAACAAAAAATGCATTTGGTTAAAAAGTGTTACTTTTACTTGATAAAATCTATGATCTTATCAATTCATCTAATCAGAAGATAAAAAATGTATTTTCGCTTTAACTACCGTTTTTCCCTTGATCCATTCCGTTGCTAGTGAGCTGGAAGCGATGGCAGAACCACACCCAAAAGTTTTAAACTTTGCATCAACAATCTTGCCATCATCGTCCACCTCAATCTGGTAAAAATAAAAACTTAAAAAAAAAGAAGATTTTGAATTTAGATTGAATAAAGTGTGAAAGAAATCTCTCTCTCGAGTTTCCATTCAAAGTTATTTTTTTGTATTTAGTACTCTAGAAAAAGTATCGAAATTTTCCGAGAAGCCTCTAAATTAACCTGAAGTTTCATGACGTCCCCACAAGCAGGAGCTCCAACGAGTCCAGTTCCAACATTTTTCTTTGAAGCATCTAATTTTCCAACATTCCTAGGGTTTTCGTAATGGTCTATAACCTAAAAACAGTGGATGACAGAGTTATGTAATTTGTTCCAGACAATTGGAATTTCACATTTAGTACCTTTTCGTGGTAGAATGCTCGCTGAATATGGGGCAAACTCTTTGACAAGGATGCCTTAACATTTTGTGTCACTCGAATCAACGCCATTTTTTAACTCTGAGCTTTGGCAAAAATTGACAATTAGAGTTTCTCACAAGTTTTAAAGTTACTTGTTCAAAAGAACGTAAAATTTTAACACTTTACAACCGAGTGAAATGGGTCACGAGTGTGTAGATTTACGCCGCACTAGCAAGTAGTAAAATGGAGGTCTGTCACAGTCAAGGGGGCCTCAAATTTAATCTTATTTCTCCAGTACTGGCTAGCCGAACTGAATTATATAATTTAATGCGCGCTGTGTCAGCTGTTTGTTTACTTACCCCGTGTATAAATCTATGTACCTCCTCTTTACATAGAGATATATAAACCACCATGATTGTCTACTCGAGTTCGAGGCCATGATT
>Ga0194133_10002776_pt1 | contig 26262 bp, 45 predicted proteins | sample TA2KigOf40mmetaG_FD_155448 | JGI IMG/M metagenome (GOLD analysis project Ga0194133, IMG submission 155448) | Freshwater microbial communities from Lake Tanganyika, Tanzania - TA2015055 Kigoma Offshore 40m | ecosystem: Environmental > Aquatic > Freshwater > Lake | place: Tanzania: Lake... | reverse complement strand
GATTGACAACACTACCGGAAGGTGAAGTAACGATAGCCCTTGGGAACACCACAACCTCGACAAGGTAGGATGACCCATTTACCGGAGCAGACGGAAAGAACTCAATCTGCCCAAGACTTGTCGTTCCAGTAGATCCTGAGTAATACGATGAAATCGTGTAGATAGCATTTCTATTGCTATTGGACGTTGCCTCATTAAAGGTTCTAAGCCCTTTGTAGACGTTTGAAGCCGCGGTGATGGTTCTAACCCTCTTGGCGCTGACATAATTCGTTGTAGAGCCTGTAGCGGCCTGTACGAGGAAGTTAACCACCTTGTATACCGTGCCTGTAACTAAAGCCGTGTTGACTTGGGCAAAGGTTATATTGGTGGTACCTGAAGCAATACCGGTAACAGTTGCCGTTCTAACAAGCGTTCCAATGCCTTGCTGAAAGGCGTCCTCTCTGCTAAAATCAAGAGCGTCGACATCCTTTCGGTCTTGCTTCTTGGACGGAAAAAGAATCTCATCAACAAGGCTCAATTGAGCCGTATTGAAGAAATGGTCTTTCTCCGTTGATGTAAAGTAAGGCGAACCAACTTTATCGCAAATGAGGTCAAACCTCGCACTTAGCTCTGTTGCTGTCATTGGATGTTGCTATCTTTCTTTTAACAAACAATCTTACGCATGGGTTCAATGAAAAAGGGGCCGAAGCCCCTTATTCAAACCAAACAAAACTCAATTACTGCTGTGGCCTTTTAGGCTTGGTATACTTGTTTAAGTCAGCCATCGTTAACTCCGGCTCTTGCTCCTTAGGGGCTTCCTGTGCAGGAGCCTTGGCTTCCTCCTTCTCGGAGTCCAAGAAACCAATGCGGCTCTCAATCATCTCCAAAACCTCTTTTTCGTTGACCAATTTGCCAATCGTAGAGTTTTCGTCTACTCCCAAAGTATAGCTACCAAAGCGATAGACTCCATCGCCCGTGGTGATAACTCCTTTGCCGACCGCTGTACGCACCAAGTGCCTCATACGAGCCTCCCGATTCGGGATGTTGTAAACCTTCAAGAACTGCTTAGGATTGCGCTCTGCGTAGGTTAAAACGCCTTCAAAGGCCAAAACCTCGTCTTCTTCATCGTAGAACATTCCGCAAAGCGAAGCAACCTCCAAGAGCCTACGTCCTTTCAGCTCAGAAGCCAAGGTGAGCGCTTTAGCGTTTAACAGCTTGTCTTCAATTCGTTGCTTAGATTCAACCTCAGGCTGAAGCCTTTTAAACAATGACGTTCCGTTAAACCACGGAGATTCGGGGTTGTTTGGGTGATTTCCAAGGAAATCCATCAATTCCTTGTTGGCTTTATGAACCAACATTGGTTCATCAATGTTGAAATGAAAACGCTTGTAGCGTGTACGTCCATCCGGAAGAATAGTCTCCGTAAGGCGATGCACAACCCCATCCAGGGTTTTGTACTCCGAAAAGTGAAAAGTGCTTCCGTTTCCTGGCTGCAGGACGAAGAACTCAAAGTCGCTTTGTTTAACTGGCATTGTTTTAGATTTATGACACTATAACACCGAACGTTCAAATTAGTTCCAAAAAGAAAACCCCCACCTTTCGGTGAGGGCTCTCTTCGTAGAACCACTGCGTTTAAGCAGCGTACAACAACCCGTGGTTATTGGCAGCACGGAGTTCCACACCAATGGATGAGTAGAAATCCACGGTGAATCCGTCCCTACCATTCGAACGAGATGCTGAAGCACCGGCCTCAGGAGAGGTGATACCCTCTTGGACCGTACGACGGAACTCGAGGCTCTGACCGAGCAAGTCTTGCTTGTAGCGCAAGTTGATCAGCGGATTGCCACGGTCGTCGGTACCCATGTTCAAGAACAACATCGCTTTGTCCCAGTTGATACCAGAGGTAGCAGGGGCAGGGAACAACGCTTCGTTGGCGAATGGGTAGTACAACACGAAGTTCAGAACTTTGTCCATGAACTTGTACTTGGTGATGTTGATACCGGTCATCAAGCCTTCGTTTCCGAATACCCCGAAGCTGATACCACCATTCAAGGTGTAGTCACGCAAGGCGAACTGAGCGTCAGCGTAGGCAGAACTACCGCAAAGAACGGTAAACTCAGAGCCTTGGCTGTTCAAGCACATCAAGCGGATTTGCTCGGCAAGGTCGGTCTCGGCGATGGCTGAAGAGTAAGTACCTACAACACCGTCAGCGATGACACGTGGAAGGATACCATTACCGCCCAAGCGAGTAGTTCCGGAAAACACGTTGTTGGTGGTTCCCGAAGTCGTAGCCTTACCAGCCAAGATGTACATTTCACGGTCCATAGCCATTTCCTGCATGGTCTCCATCTCGTTGATGTAGTAGTAAGACCACTCGCTGTCAGACTTCTTCACCCACTTCATGTTGGATCCTTGGGTAGTCGAACAAGTTACCGAACGACGCATAATGCCCAAGTACTCATTCACTTGGTTTTCTGCCCACACACGACCGGATGGACTGTCGGAGTATTCTTGTTGCAAGTTGTAAAGGTGGGCGAACTTCATGCCATTTGTGATAAGGCTTGATGTTCCGGCTCCACTAGAAACGACGTTACACGCAAGTGTTCCAGACGCCCCTGCACCTGTTCCTCCAGTGGTTGCCGTAACAATAGCGTATTCGTTGTTTTCAAAACGAATAACGTCTCCCACCAAGAAAGTGGCTTGAACGCCGGCTCCAGCGGCGTAAGCTACGGTTACACTAGTAGCACCAGTCGCACCGCTAGCGGTAGATGTAGTTGAAGTGACCGATTGACGGAACTTGCCCTTTTCAAACCAGCTGAAGAAGTCGTTACCAGCAACTGGGTTTTTGCGACCAATGCGGTTCAACAAAGTAGTGATGGTGTACTGAGGGAAGCGATACGTGATGTAGTCGCTGAAATCGGGTTTTTGGATGCCTCCAAAAACGTATTGCCCGTTTACATTACCAATCTGAATGGTATTGGGGGCAGCATTGTTTGGGTTTGTTACATTAACGTAAGCCATTTTGTTTTTTAATTAAAGTTTAGAATAAAGGTTTTTCCCCTTTCATCAACCTTTCAACTTCGGATTCAACGAGAGAAAGCGCCTTTCGTGGTGTAACCTCGGCGATGTTGGTCGTCTTTGGCTTATCCACGTTAGACAAGTTTTGAATCACAGCGGCTTTTCCTGAGTTCTTGGCACTGCGTGTAGCGTACTCAAGCACCTTGTCGAACATCTCCAGCTTATAGGCGCTTTGCACCATCTTTTGGAAATCTGGTTCTCCACTAGGCTTCAGGAAGTGCTTAATCTGGAACTCAGTAGCTTTGGCTTTGTCGTTGTAGGTGGTGAGCATCTTTTCGATACTCGCCCGGTCTTGGTCTTTGACTTTGACACGATCTACACGTTCAACGCTCTTGATTGCTTGTTTCAAGTTGTCATCGTAAGCCCTTTGGCTTTGCTCTGCTTGATAGGCAATCTGTTGCTTCTGAGTATCCTGCTGCAACTTCAAGTCCTTTCGTATCCTCTTCGCGTTAAGGCGAATTTGGGTCTCGTCAAGGGAGGCTAGGTAATCATCGAGTTCCTCCTTCGAATCGAAGTCGGACTTCAGCTCATACGACAACAAATCCACATCGGGAACTGCATCGTAATCAAAGGAAGCCAAGCCCAAATAACCGAGCCAGTCTCCCCCCTGCTTCATGATTTCGTTGGCCTCTCGGATCATATCGTTGGCGAAGACGGTCTTGTTGGATTCTTTCGTTTCCTCCAATTCCTGCTTGAGCTGCTTGAACTTGTCGACAAACTCCGAAGAGCTCTTTACGTCTTCAAGACCCAGCGTCTCAAACTCCGATTGGTACTTGGCAACAAAGTCATCTGCTACCGGTACCTCCTTGCCTTCGTCAAGGTCAATGTCGAAATTGAGGTCCTTTTCAGGGTTCTCATCAGCATTAACATTTTCAGTTGGCGTTTCGTTTGTTTCAATAGTTTCCGGCTCACCGTCCGTATCTACATCCACGTCTGCCGGAGCAGGGGCCTCGGGCTCTGCAGGTGTTTCAATCTGCGCGGGAGGCTCTTCTACAATGCCTTGCGCCCTTAGAGCGGCTTGTTCGTTCTCGTCGCCACCGGGCATACCGGTAGATGCGTTGCCCTCCAGCTTCTGGAGAGCCAACAATTCTAAATCTTCCATAAGTTTTTATTGGTTTTTTTGTTCTTTCAATGCCTCTAAAATGAGGTTGAAGTTCTGTTCCTGCTCTTTTTTGAGCATGTCAAGCTGAGTTTGTTGTTCCATAGTTCGGTTCTTTAACTCTTCTCTTAACATCTGAAGTTGACCTTTGTTCTCGGACCTGGCTCTATCCACTTGGATTTGCTTCTCCGTATCACCCAAAATCTGCTGTTGTACAGCTTGTTGCTGCATCATCATCTGTTGCTCTTGGGATTGCTGTGCTTGAGCCATCTTCCTATCCGTCAACGCCAAGAACTTCTTCACGCTTTCCTTCGTGTCAGGGTTAAACAGCAGCACCATCGCTTCAGCAATGCTTAGGCTGTTGGCCTGTACGGCAGCGCTGACAAGTTGTTCGAACTTCTGACGGTTGTTCATAATGTCGTCCGAATTGACTTTTACGAAGATGCCGTAGTCCTGCAAAGGAACATCCTCGTCTACCTCCATAATGTCAACACCAATCTCCGAGACAATAGGCTCGTATTGGTCTTTCAAGAACGGGAATATCGTTTTGATGTAGTTGGCGTACTTTTGCAACAGTTCGTTCTCAAATATCTCAAAAGCCTTGTTCAAAGGCTGTGTAATCAAACTGCTCTGCATAACCGCCATCTGACTAACCCCCACCAAGGCATCGCCCTTTTGGAAACCTTGCCTAGCATCGTTAATCCCGGAGACCTTGTCAATCTCCATGTCGATGTAGTTAGCCAAATTCAAGTACAGATTGATGGAATTGGAGATTCCCGTGTCAATCGTTGGAAATGGATTTCCCGCAGGAGGAACACCCTCTTGACCACTGCTCGTAAAGGCAATACCCGCCGTCTTCAAGTAGTACATGACGTCCTGCAATTGCAGATTGTCGGGTTTATACCGCAAGTCATACACAAAACCCTTACGGCCCGCTGAAGACATCTCCTGCTGTACCGTGTACATAATCAGGTCTTTAAACTCCTGCAAGGCAGAAAGTTCCTCAACCTTGGACACCGTCCTGAAATTGGTGTACTGCGGAGAAATAATTGTATAGCTGTACTCAGCCCTTACCGGGTTATCTACGCTATCCCTAACGATGTTGTTGGCTTCGCCCCATTCCTTTACAATACTAGAACCCACCAAGGTGGCTTTCCTAATTGTTTCAATATTCCTTTCTTCAATCTTGCCACCAGCTTCTTTTTCCTTGTCACTAAGCTTACCCTTTTCGCCTTTGGCTAGGATTTTGACGTGCTCACCGCCATATTGGTCTACAGTGACCTTGGCTTTTACCTGGCGGATGTCCCTCCACTCAGCGTAAAACACCAAGCACATAAACTGGTTGTTTACCGTGATGTAAGGCAACAAGAAGTTAGTGCCGTTCTGCGAATAACCACCCCATAGCCAAGAACCTTGGTCGTAGCGGATGGTGTTGAGTTCTTGCAGCGTTAAGCCATACGTGTCACAGACTTCGGTAACCGGAGCATATCTCCACTCACCAATGAATGCCGATGTACTGAAGCTATCGTCAAAGACATACGGATCCGCAATGACATACCTCGGGTCAACCCTGCGGATATGTGGCTTTCCGTACCTCAGTTCGTGCTTGCCAATCGCCCTGCCGACAATCAGGATGTCCCTCCAAAAAGCCAACCTCGTCTGCACGTATTTATCCCTTTCTACCTCGTATCGCAGGATTGAATCCATTGTACGCTCAATAGGCTCTTTGTAGGAAGACTTCATGTACAACTCCAACTCTTCTTCGGAATACGGCACAAACGCCGGTTCTTTCATCTGAATAAGCTCACCGGTTGGGTCAATCTGAGGCATAACCATAGCCATAATCTTCTCAGCCATGATTTGAGCCTTCTTCTTCATCTTCCGTGACACAGCGTCACGGTTCAGCGTCTTGCAACTGACGTCCAGCTTTTGTACCGCTACCTCTCCTTCCAGCAAGTTAATCTTGTTGCGAATTTTGTTGAAGTTAATCCACAAAGCCGGTAGGCTTTTGCCGTTGTAGTCTTTTTGAAGGAAGTCAAACTTTTTGGACAAATCGTAGTCTCCGTTGTAGAAGTTCATGCTTTTGTCCATAGCGGTATACAGGTTCGGGATATACCCGTTAGCCACAGTCTGCCCAAGAATGGCTAAGATGGCGTTTTTGTGGTAATCCTCGTCTTTTTGGGAGTCGGGAACCCACATGTTTGGAAATGTGGTCTGTATCGCTGTTGCGCTCATTTACGTTCTAGTTTGCCCGCTTTGTTGGTGACGAAGTCCATACCGACAAAAAGGTTGTCGTCCGTCTTTTTTCTTAACAAACGGCTTTTGGATGCGGTTCGTAAGTTTATCAAAGTTAAGCCCCAAGCGTCCACTCGGTCGTATTTTCTTTTTCGGTTATCGGGATTATAGTTTGCCAAATCTGCCAACAAGTCCCCATAAAAGTACTGCTCGATGTTGTTGGAGATGTCGTCGTCCAAGATACCAATCATTTGGTCTTGAATCATTTCGTCCATATACACCCCGTATTCCACGCTGGTGCCTGGTCTGGCTAACTTGCCAATCTTGGGCGGTTTTTTCGCTAAAAACTTTGTCAGCTCCCTATCTTGGAAGTAAGCAATCATCCTTGCCCGGTTTCTTTCAATCAGCACCGTACACGGGTTTTTCTTGCTGTAGTACTCCAACGCTAAAGCACATTGCTCGTATGCCTCGTTCATATCCTTAGGCTTTGCCGTGTACTGCAAGACCGCTCCTTGGCTAGCGGTTTCCTCGTCCAAGGACAAACCCTTGGCGATAAAGAACGACAAGTCTGAGCCAACGCCTTCCTTTTTAGCACCATCCGTAGGGTCACAGCCTGCTGCGTACATCACATCGTCTTCCGGCTCTTCACGCATAATGATGTCCCCGTCTTCTTTTGGGATAAACACCACCTTGTCGCCCGACTTGCGGAACAAACCGCGTTTAAGCATCGGAGGATTGGTATCCAAGAATCCCATACGGTTATTGAGCAGTTCCACGTCAAATGGCGATTCCCCTACTTGAATGAACATCTCTTCAGGTTCCAAGGGGTACTGCACCACGAAGTCGTAGTAACGCTTCATGGACTGCTTTTTCTTCTTCTCACGCTCGCTAAGGATGTACTTGAGACCTTCAATCACGTTCTCGTTGCCCATCTCGTTGTCGATCATAAACCCACTCCACCCGGCAGCAAAATACCTCATCAGGCCGTAGCTTTCTGCATTGTACCAAAAGTCTTTAAAGTCATCTCCGTTCTCCGCTGCATCCCCTGCCGTACCGGCAAGGATGGGTACACCCTTTCTCGTTACCCCATCGTCAGCCGCTAAAGCTGGTTCCGTATACGACCAGTTCTGTTTCAACTGCCCAGGCAACCACTTGCCGGGCTCTTCGTAAACCACCATGCGCATACCAGCACCTTCAAAGGATGTCGGTTCGGGAGATCTGCCGAAGATAACCGAGTTTAAGCCAACCTTTTTGATGTTGCCGTCTTTGTCCCGAATCTTCTTGGCTAGTTCCAATCTGGACGCCGAGTTCCCCGCCATGGACGTAGCCCTCAGAAACTGCGGTAGGTTGTTGTAACCAGTCTTCAACACGTCGTTCATGAACTTCTTCATGTCCTCTTCGGTCTTGGAGGTAAAACCAATCTCCGAGTAGGGATTGTGGATTGCCGTGCAGTACATAGCATTCGCCAAGCTGTAGGACTTACCCCAACGTCTTCGCCCACCAAGGATGACTCCCTTGCCAGTATTATCGGCATAAAGGTCCGAACCACCATAGAGGCATGACTCAATCAAGTTAAAGAACTCGGAATTGCAACGCCGAAACTCCGGGGAGATAAGCCCCCCGTTCTTGGACTTCATCTTCCAAAAGTAGGTGTACATGTACATCATCCCACAAATGCCGTTGTAGCCAAACCTAGTTCTTCGTATCTGCTCGTTCTCCCACTTGGACTGCTCGGTCCTGTTTGAGAAACTAGGGATGATCATGCGCTGAGGCTTGTACATGGACATGTCCAATTGACCAATCTTGTCCAAATAGTACTTAACCCTTTCATTGACGTCGTAAGCCTGGTTGTACAAAAAGTCAATAAGGCTCTGCTTCATGCGTGGAAATCGTCAATCGCTGACATGCTGCCTACCTCGCTGTCTTGAGGTTGCTCCATGTTCATCTCGTTATTGATGAGCAACTCAATGGCCTTGCGTTGCTTGGTTAGGTCAATGAGCGAAGCGGAAAGCTTCTTAATTTCATCGGCCTCCAAGTTAGCAGCGTCTTTGAGTCGTTTACGGATTTCCGACAGAGCAGCCTCTAAAGCCTCCAAAGACTCCCTCTCGGAGCCAATGCCCTGCATCTCGTAGTATGCCTGGATGTATTTGTCCATCTTGTCCTTTCTAATGGACGCCACGGAGCCAATGGCTCGCTGGTAGCGTTCGTCAGGACCGAGGTTCTTGTAAGGGGATTTCCAATCCGCATAAAGGGCCACGAACTTGAACTCGTCCGACGTAATGCCCTTAAACTGCGGTAGGATGGAAAGGTGAGGGTTGTCTTCAAAGACGTCCTCTTGACTTATCTTAAATAGCATGCACTATTAACCAAGACTCGCTGTCTTGGTTCTACTAGTAGTAGAGACGCACTTGAATCATTGCGTTCGTCAGCAATCCATCTGCGGGGACAATGCCCTCCACAGACGTAATTGTGATTGCCGAGCTAGAAGATCTTCCCGCAAGAAAAGAAATAGGATCATTAAAGCTAGGAGCGGCGACAGTTCCTTCCTGTACTGTTATGTTAAGAGCCCCATTGTTTGCCGGAAGCGATCCGCCTTGAATGGTTGAAGCAATAGACGTAAAGGTCAACGTGTATGTTCCAGTGCTCGTTCTAGCTGCCGCTACAGACTCGGAGATTTCGTTTTTAATTGTCGTTAATGTCGGGCTTCCAGTTCCGGTTTGGGTTATTAAACATACAAACTCCGCATAACCCTTTTCTGCCGCTTTAGAAGCGCTAACGATGGCTGAAATTGTAGCAGTTGTCGTGAAGACCACGGGTGCGCTGGCGGGTTGATTCATCTCCACCCTTCTAGACGTTGTATCGTCAAAGACCTGCGTGATGTAATCGTTGTTTACCAAAACCTCTCCAAGGGATACCACTTGCTTGTTTACAGCAGTAGGGGATCCAATAGAAGTCAATCCAAAGGTTGACTTAACCGTAGCCAATGTGTTGTCGGCAATGCGGGACTCCCCGTTGGTTAAAACCAACAGGGTCTTTGTAGACTGTGTAGTGTACGCATAGACTACTTGATTCTTGTTGATAGCACCGGGTGAGTCTGCAACGCTTTGCAGATTTTGAAAGGAAAAGTTAAATAGTTGACTCATGTCAGATTAAGGATTTAGAATCCGGGTACAATTGCTGTAAGTGCCGTAGTAGATGCTAAAACTAAGTTATCGGGGGTATCTAGGTAGATTTCACTTACCGTATTCGCCACGGCGGCATAAGCCGTGTCGCCGGCAATTGTGCTACCAGTCTTCAAGAACTTGTAAGAAAACACGCAACCAGCAGATCCCGTAGCCAAAGTCAATATTTGGTTGTTGTTAATGAACCGCAGGGCAAATGGCGCTGAAAGAACCTTCAGCGCATTACCTGACACCACATCGTAAAGCTGTTGTGGGGTTCTAGAAACTGCAAACTCGTAGCATCTTCCGTTAAATCCGTATTGCACGTTGGAAGAACCTGCAGCCGTAAGGTAAGCCACAGAAACATTCTCCAAATTTAGGATAAATACCCCTGTAGCTGTAGACACACCGCTTACCGGAGCATCGTATTTACCAATGCCACTCACCGAGCTGGTAACCTGCGTAAGCGTCCCTGAAGTACCCGTAAGAGCCGCATAAGACCCGGTAGTAATGGTTGCTACCCTTTCTGCACCAACCGACTCATCGTAGAACTCGACGTAGCGGTTAGACCCGCTACCTGAATAAGCCCACTTGAAATTATCTGTTGAAATAGCACACTGACGAAGAGTGTTGCCAGTTAAAGCGGTACCGTTGTTGTTGATAACCTCGGTAAAACGAATTGCACTTGCCATAGTTTTGTTAGTTCTGCATCATTAACAATATGACTTTGGCTATGGTTCACTCCTCGTCTTCGCCAAAGACGTCGTCAAAGCCGTGGTCAATCTCAATAATCGCACCAAGCATCGTAAGCAACTTATCGCAGAAGTCCTCGTCCTCCCAATCAATCATCCCCCAGTAGCATACCGATGAGCAGTCCATGCTCTCCGTCTCAAAAGTCTTGGTCTCATCATCGTAATCTACAATTTGAGCAAACTGGACAATGCTGTACCGGTCGTCGTTATGCGGTACCACTTTGTGCGTAGCACTCTCCCAATACCCAGGACCATCAGACTCCTCGTCAATCCAAGACCGCTTCTTGAACTCAAAGCCGTAACTCGTTAGAACATCCTTTTCCTTACTCATTGTCCAGTATCCTCCTTTTGTAGTTGCTTGACTCTACCAGAGAAGCATAAAGCCTCTCAAACTCCGGTAGCCCCGTATGCACCATCTCTTTGTACAAGTCAAAGTCCATGTTCTTGATGTACATGGCATGCTCCTGCAAGACCGGTAGAAACCCAATCTCAGGGTTGATTGCCAACCTTTGGTGGTAATCCTCCATCAACTCCACAATAACGCCAGGATGACGGTTCAATAAGTAATTCTGCATGATACCCCAATAACAAGACAACCCTAAGTTAGTTTCCCAATTTGGCTATCCAAATACAAAAACTTTGTCCTATCCCCCACAAAAGCCATCTTGTGGTTGATTAGGTAGTCTTTCCCAGCCTTCACAAGCAATCCCTCTCTTACCAATGCGTTCACCGCCTTGTGGTACGCGGATCTATCCATAGGCTTAGAGAAGCACATCTCATGCCAGTCGTTGTACCTCTGAAAACTCAATTGCAGCTCTCTAGAGCCGCGTTTTAACTTGGAGAGTACATACGTTACCAAAACCAATTCGGATGGCTTAAAACGGATTAAAACGTCTACACCGGGCATAAACAACTTGACGAACCTTCCGTTGTCCCAATTTGCCCTGCCAATAACGCTTATTCGCTCATCTGCAAAAAATAACTCCCCTGTATCTGGGTCTACCAAATCCCTCCTCCTAGAATACCTTGCCATGTTACAAATATAACCATTTTTGATAAAATTGTTTCTCAATTTGTGGTGGATTCTTACCACATTTTTGGTGGATTCTTACCACATTGTCACTTTTTGAAGGGGTAAAAAACGCTGTTTTTGATAGCGTAGAGGCACTATTTTCAAATCACCCAAAAACACTCTTATATAGAGATATGAACACATTTTTGGGGATTGTACTTTAGTGCAATTCCCATAATCCCAATCGGTACCACAACCTGTTACAGCTTGTAACCAGTCCAACAAGGGCGGCTACGCCCTTATTGAACCATTTCGTGCCTTAAAAGGCACGTTAAGTCGGAATTATTCCGAATTAGTAGCCAAAATCTGACAAGTTTGTTTACAATGCAACAATACTGTAAACTAATTGTAGTCAAATCGTCAGCCTAAAGCTGACGGTGGTACTACAAAATGGAAATTTTGGCATAATAAGCGTAAATTTTGAGTAAATGGAAATTTGGGCATACCCCCCCATCCTCCGGCTCGATCCGGTCGTTCGGAAAGCACTCCCCCCTCTTGCTGTCAGTCAGTAAACAATCCATTAGCCGTCTAACTATTGTTATATAACACATTGTAAACAATAGGGTTAGTGTGTCTGTTGTTATGTACAAAGGGACGAGCATACCTAAATCGTTTTGTTCGTATTGTGTTGGTAACACAAAACAAACAAAACAAGGATTAGGGAATGTGTTCAGTGTTGGTAACACTAAACACAAAAATGAATTGATCTTGTGTTGTAACAAATTACATATCCCTATTTCCTTTTGCCATATTGCCCAAAAGTAAAACTGAATTTATCTTGTGTTATAACACTATCATTTTTTGATTGGTTAGGTTGAAAAGTAATTGTGTCCAATAAAATGGACAGTGTCCAAAATAGTGGACAGCCGGAAAGTATAATGCATTATACTAAAATAATTGAAAAAAAATTTGGATAATTGAAATTTATTCCTTACCTTTGTTTTAATGATTTAAGAAATGTAGTATTAAATCAAATTTTAACCCTATTAATACCTATATCATGAAAACCCAAACCCAAAACCCAAACGAAAGTATAATGCATTATACTTTCAAAACCGAAGCCTTAAGGCTCAAATTCTACAAAGTAGTGAAAGCCTTGGAAGAACTAAGCGCAAAGGACTCTTTAAGTAGTTTGCGAAATTTTGAGCAAGTTTTAGACAATACAATAAAACGCTCCAAACTTGTTTTAACTGCTTCGCAAATTGCGAACAAACAATTAAAGCAAGAAGAATTGAGCAAAGCCTTGAAATTTAGTTTGCCTATGGTGAAAAAATACATAGGCTTGGCCAAGGCCTTGGATGAAGCCGAAGCCGAAGCCGTTGCAAACTTTAAGAAATTGAACCAAAGCCGTATTAATAACGGCTCAAAAGTAAACTACGGCATAGACGCATTAACAAAATTCCTTAAAGGCGAAGAAATTTATCCAAGTGAGGAGCAACAACAAGCCGAAGAAAATAGGAAAGAAAACGATAGGTTAAAGAAACAAGCCGAAGCCAAAGCCAAAGCCGAAGCCAAGGCCAAGGAACAAGCCGAAGCCAAGGGAACAAGCCAAGCCGAAGCCAAGGCCGAAGCAAGGCCAAATGAAGCAAGGTATTTATTTAATCCCGTATTATTTGGATTTGAGAATGATGTAAGGGAAGATATTACACTAAACATTATACACAGCCCTAAAAACAAGGCTAAACCCTACCTCGTTTCGTCTAATGTCCCTTCGTTTGTGCTTCGTGCTATGTTTGAAAAGATCTTAAGACATACCGAGAAATGCGAAGCCGACAAAGAAATAATAGAACAATACGAACAAAGTTTAGAGGATAGTTTAGAGGATAGTTTAGAGGATACCGACTACACTACCTTTGACAGCGACCACATCCGCATCGCACGATGAAAAGAGAGGGCTTCGGCCCTCTTTTTTTTGTTTTCACTATCACTATCATTCCGTGCGGCATCCCCGCACGGGTTCATTCATTCGGCATCCCCGCACCGGTGCCCTCAAATTCGGTGCATTCACCCTTTAACCCTTTAATATCATGTACTACAATTCCCCACCACCACCACCCAAGCACCAAGGTAGAACCGTATCCTTGTATACCAAAATCCTCGTAGCGGTATCCTTTTATTGGTTCATCATTCGTTGGCTCATTTCCCTAACCTAATCCACCCCTAAATCCTTAATGTAATGAAGTACGCATCCCTCCGCAGGATTACCTCGGTAGCCGAGACATCCCCATTCGAGCAAGTTAAAATCCAAAATCCGTGGGCATCCGTTGAGTATGCTCGGCAGTTCTACCATGAAGACCTAGTCCTGTACGAATCCTTCTTTATCATCATGCTGAACCGAGCAAATAAGACCATTGCATACGCCAAAATATCCCAAGGAGGCGTATCGGCAACCGTTGTAGACCCCAAAATCGTCTGCAAACTAGCAGTGGACTCCCTTTGCAGTGGGGTAATCTTGGTGCACAACCATCCAAGCGGAAACACAGACGCATCCCCACAAGACAAAGAACTAACCAAGAAAATATCCCAAGCACTCTCGTACTTGGACATTGACGTAATCGACCACATTATCCTAACTGAAGACTCATTCCTATCATTCAGGGAAAAAGGACTACTCTAACCCTAACAAACAATCCAAAATCCCTCTTTAATTAACTAAACCAAACTCCGGGATGGGAGATATACCAAACAAAAATATTATGGGACTAGACATGTATCTATCCAAGAAAACGTATGTGCAGAATTGGTCGCACATGCAACCGTCAGAAATCCACAAGGTGGACGTGAAACTTGGCGGCAAGAAGCATCCTCACATCAATCCAAAGGGAGTCACCTACATTGTAGAGAGCGCCATGTATTGGAGGAAAGCAAACCACATCCATCGTTGGTTCGTGGAGAATGTTCAAAAGGGCGATGATAATTGTGGGGAATACTATGTACACCGAGAGCAAATCCAAGAACTCGTAGACCTATGCAAGTCAATCCTAGACAAGAAGGAGAAGCCCGAGGATGTGCTACCTACACTAAAAGGATTCTTCTTTGGTGGAACGGAGTACGATGAATACTATTACGGCTCACTACAAGAAACCGTAGACACGCTCACTCCGATACTTGAGCAAGAAGGAGACTTTGATTTCACTTATGCATCATCATGGTAAACCCTCTAAACCCTTATATCATGTACGACATCCAAGACGAAATCCAAGAAACCCTTGACAACCCAAGGGAGAACGACAACCTAGGCTCGATGGTCTGCTACCGTCGTGGGTACAATCTAGGCGACAAGAATGAATACCTACCTGGCCACTACAAACCCAACTCAGGCGACTTTTGGGGATGGACTGACTTAGGCAAATACTTTCACGAGGTACACGACCTAGCGGTCTGCCTACCTATCTACATGTACGAACATTCCGGCATCGCTGTAAGCACCAAACCGTTCTCCTGCCCTTGGGACAGCGGACGCATCGGCTTCATCTTCGTATCCAAGGAGAAACTCCGCAAGGAATACGGAGTGAAACGTGTAACGGCATCCCTTGTAGCCAAGGCAACAAGCATCCTCGAAGAAGAAGTAGAAGAATACAACCAATACCTCAACCAATAAACCCCAAACCAATGAAATACATTACCGCTAAATTCACCTCCCTTTGCCCTCGTACCGGAATGACGATCCGCAAGGGATCGCCCTGCCTTTACGACACCAACACCCGCAAAGCCTACCATCCAACCGCCAAAGATTCGTTGACGAAAGATGTTGACGATTTGGCCGGATTCATCAAAGCCCAAGAGGATGCCTACTTCGACAATTTCTGCCAACAAAACAACATCTAACCCTCTAAACCCCATCTATCATGCCAAACTGGTGCTCAAACTACCTCGTCGTTACAGGTAGTGCGGATGCAATCCGTCAAATCAACGAAGGTTTCCAAAAGGAAAACGCATTTGAGAATCTCATCGGCAAAGACCCATCCTTTGCAGAGGATGATTGGTATAAACACAACTGCTCCCGATACGGGACAAAGTGGGACATCGAACAAATAAGTACCTTTTACGAGGACGGGGATATCGAACTGGCCTTGAGCTTTGACACGGCTTGGTCTCCATGTGTGCCATTCGTGATAACCCTATGCGAAAAGTACAGAACCAATGCGGTACTGGAGTATAGCGAGTGTGGTTGCAACTTCGCAGGGAGGGTAACCCTTGAGTGGGAAGGCAAAGAGGAAGGAGAACTATGCGTCCATGAGGAGGAATGGGAATACCACGAAGGAGTGTACACAATGGACTCCGACCAATGGATGAAAAATGAATTGGAGTGGCAAATAGAGTCCGCCAAAGAAGAAGGTCTCAGTGCCGAGGATTTCGTGGAAGGACTACCATTCCTAAAAGAAGAAGACCGGTTACACGTCCTTGAAACGTACAACGAAGAAGAACAAACCACCTAAACCCCTATGTATGAAACCACGCAAAATCCCGCGACGACACACCGAGAAAATCGTCTATGTTGACGGGCCAAACCTGTTCGTCATCGCCCTGGCTCCATCCTCCAACGAGAAGATCACCGAGTCCAATGCATCCATCATCCAAACCAATACCTATTCCCTTGAGCAATGGGAGATAGCCAACTGCGGGAGGAAGATTACGATGCAAGACTTCTTCGCACTCGACTCATCCAACTGCTTGGACTGCCCTTATTCGGGCAACTCGGGCAATGGGGAATGCTACACCCACAAGTTTCAGCAGTACACCGGATTCCTCGCCCAACTGCGTAGCATCAAGCGAGAACACCTCACCCCCTTCAACGAGGATAAGCGTACACGCATTCTCAGCCTCTCTGAGGGGCGATACATCCGTTTTGGTACTTATGGTGAGCCAAGCCTAATGGATGCAACCTTGGTCTCCCAAATGGCTCGTGTCTCATCCACGTGGACTGGGTACACCCATCAGTGGGCGAAGGATTGGGCGAAGCCTTACGCATCCTGGTTCATGGCTTCGGTGCATACCGAATCCGAGGTCGAGTTGGCCGGGGAGATTGATTACCGTTCCTTCCTAGCCAAGGGCAAGGACGACCCCGTTGTTGGGGTGCAGTGCCCTGCATCCAAGGAGGCAGGATACAAGTCCACCTGTGAGAAATGTGGCCTATGCTCGGGCATCCTGGGCAAGGGCAAGAAAGCAGTCAGCATCAATGTACACTAACCCTTAAACCCCAAACCTATGAACAACACTGAACCAAACCCAAACCCCTATTCAACTCTTACGATTCACAGATGTTCATCACTCATCTGGTCGGAGGAGGATGTGGATCTTCAAGCCGAAGGACATCCTAATCAGGCATTGGTAGAAAATATGTCAAATGCCGACAAACGAAATCTTCTTGAGAATGCCATCACAAAAGTTGAAGACCAAATTATGGCAATAATCAACGACTCAATCTACGATGAAATTTCTAAACTAAACAACCCTTAAACCCCAAACCTATGAAAACAAATATGCAAGAAACCAACAGACAAAAAAGAAATCAAGAATTAAACACCTATTGGATAAGACAAAGTAAGAGAGTCTTGCTAGGACGATTTATTAAGCGCGTTCGTTATCTTACCGACGAAGAAATGGAACTTATGGACTGGCACAAACGACCTATTTGTTTTGAGTTGGACAACGGAACACTATGTATTCCATCTATGGACGATGAGGGAAATGATGGCGGCAGCTTGTTCTACCAACAAGAAGGCGAGGAACTTAGTGTATTACCTGTAATCTAAAACCAATGTCAAATGAAAATATTCAACATAATCGAAGAAACTCCAATCCTAATGGTGCGTCGCTTTAAGATAGAAGCGGAAACTTTTGAGGAAGCAGTCCGAGCAATCAAAGACGGAGATGTTGATTCGTATGATGCAGACTATTTAGAAGACGTTCTCTGCAACCTTGGGCACAAAGCCGAATACTACCTTGACGAAGAAGAAACCAACCTTTAAACCCTTATCAAATGAAACCACAAAACCTTAAATTAGACCTAACATCCGAAGAGATAAAGAAGGACTACGAATGGGAACTCGAGTACAATGGGAAGACCATATCGGGATCCGTGATGGTACGATCCGGCGAATGGGAACTTGAAATCCACGCTAGGATATGGCCTCCAGACCAAAAGGAACTAACCGATGAAGAACAAGACGAAATCACATCCTTTGTAGAAGCAAACATCTAAACTCCAACCCCATGATAGAACTTGACCCCCGCAACATTGCCTTATGCCTTGCATGGTACGAGAGCAAAGGCATCACCGCATACGAAGACGGCGGATGTGTTTACATCATCGTCGGTAGCGAAATGTCATGCGACGAGCACCACATCGAGGTGTCGCTCGCCGAGATTGAATGCCGAGCGTTAGAGCAAGATTTGTAGAAGCAAACATCTAAACCCCAACCCTATGAAATACAGAATTATTTTTGTGTCCAAGCAAACGCATGGACCAAACGCAGACTACCTCGTCATAACCGAGGATGGTCAGGTAGCACATCGCAGGCCCGACGAAGCAAGTGAAGATAGGCACGCCATCGTGGACCACTTCGGCACTAGGCTAACCGACGAAGGAGTAGACACGCTGAACCCTTGGCCTATGCTTGACGCTGGCAAACAATGGTGTCAAGACTACGAGAAGGACACCCAAGTAGAGGCAGATATGCAGGAGTACGACATCTTACTCGACATCCTCTCGTTCCTTCAACCAACGATACCCTTTGGTCAGTGGGTCAGAGATGACTCTATTTTCCCCGACTTGTTTTCCAAATCAAGATTCCCTACGATTCTCTTATATCTAAAAAATCATCTCATAGACCCTTAAACCCCTAAATCATGAACAACACCACCCTCAATTACGGCAATGGCATCCGACAAATATGCCTACACCAAGAAGACTTGGTATTCCTAAAGGGATGCGTCCTCCACATCAAGGAACGCACCTTGTTTGAGAAGGACAAGGATGCCAAGCCAAGCCCCCTATGGGGGGAGCAGTACCACAACCCCATCAAGCTCGATGACCTTGACATTGACCAACTCGGAGACCTCAAACAAGAGATTGAAGATGAGCATCCAGACAAATCCGTATCTATCTTAGCACAATTAAACATCAAATTCTAAACCCCAAACCCTATGAAAATCGTTTTAACACCCCAAGAATCAGAAGAAATCTTCTTCTCAGCGCTATGCAATGCGTATAGCACTGGCTACATGAATGGCTATGGACTGGAATTGCGTTGGCACGACGAGTCGTACGTGCGAGCCAAGAAACGCCTCAAAGAAAAGGGCGAGTCACCATGTCTAGAAGACATCCTCCTTGAGATACTGCGTGGAGGTGGTCATCTCACCTACTTCGACGTAGAAGGAGGAGAGGAGCCGTGGCCTATCGACTTGCAAGACATACACGACAAGGTCTGCAATGCACCTGTCAGAAACATCTTAAACTTCATTGAAGAGCAAGACGATGCCGAAGACGCAGATGTCATCCTTCAGACGGTGTTTATGGGCGAAATTATGTTCTGTTAACAACTAAAACCATAATGTATGAAATCACCTACCAGAATCCACGTCAACCAACACCACATCCGATCCAACAAGACAAATGGCACGGACCTACCGGTTATCACCATCAAGCAGGGCAGAAAGAATACCTACTGCAACGAGGTGGAAATCCTTGGTCCTAGCAAAATCATCTACTCAGGATCAGGATGCGACACCAAGGCTCTTATGTCCTGCGGTGCTAGAGTAGTTATCGAAACCTTTTCTCCTATCAACATCACTAAACCCTAAACCCATGAGCAAACCATTTATCAAATCCAAAGTACTACACCTTCAACTCACCGACATAGGTGGTGGTGACTACACGCTGTTAACCAACCTGGTTGACGGATCCATCAAGCATATCTTGTACGATGGTCATTCATCCTATGGCACTAGGTTCTCTCTTGCAAAGCTTGGCCTACCGAATGGCGTGTACCTACCCGTAGAACCTGCATACGAAGACGAAACGATTGAAGAGTTTCGTAACAGAATCATCCAAATGATTGAAGAAGAATCGCAAATGATTATTTTTAGAGTAGTTCAAACCGAAGTTAAATTCCACAATTATGAGTAATCCTTATTATGAGAAGAGTTTGCACGATGTATGCGACTCTGTCTACTACCTTTTAGAACACTACAGGGTAGACCCCGCAACCGGTACGCCCAAGCTATTTGAGTCTGAGTCTTACGACAATTACGATTCTGCATGGGTCAACACCGTTGGCCCGGTAAGGGTCAGCCAAGCTCCTGCGTGCGATTACAGCACGATTACCGAGGTGTTTGTATTCAGACATCCATCCGGTAGTTACGATCTCCCTGATGACTTCTCAGAGGTATCTAAGCGTAAGGAATATTTCACCGACTAATATTTTGAAATGTCAACTTTAATTTTTACATTTACAATCTAAACAAACAACGCATGGAAAACAAAAAAACAATCGGCCAATGGCTGAAGTGGGATTTTGAGGTGAATGGTGAGATAAAAATCCTGAACAAGGATGGTAAAAAAATCTACGCTGAGTATTCAGATGGATTTTGGGTAAAGTCGGAATACGATTCTAAAGGTAATCTAACCCGTATTGAGGATTCAGGTGGGGATTGGGAAAAGTGGAAATACAATTCTGAAAGTGACGAAATCTACCATGAGACTTCAAATAAATATTGGTATAGGAAGGAATATGATTCTCAAGGCAATCTAATCTCTATTAAGTATTCCGATGGAACTTGGGAAAAGTGGGAATACGATTCTAAAGGCATGGAAGTCTACCGTGAGTATTCAGATGGATATTGGGCAAAGATGGAATGGGATTCTGAATTTAATCAAAGCTATTTTGAAGATTCAAAAGGCAGAATCATAGACAAGCGCACACCTGAAACCATTGAACACAACGGACGCAAGTATAAACTAATCCCATAAACTATGCCAACACAAACCATTTCCAAATGCAGGGTAGGCGTTATGTGCTACCTTGAAAAGCACATTGACTTTGTGCGACACTCCGAAGAGTTCTTCGGTGACGATCCAAGCTCCCTTCCACCTGACTATGTGAAGGGATTGTGGGTCTCCGGTGAACACGGAGATACCTACCGACGCAAGAGAATCTTTGACTACTACAACGACTCAAACCTTTATGAGGGTGGTGTACTCAAGGCTTTCTCTGAAGAACTAGCCAACCACGGATGGTACTGCGAGTGGTACGATCCGGGTACTGTACTTATTTATCCATTCTAAACCCAAACAACCATGAACAGATACCCAACAGGACAACTTGCTCACTCACTGATTGAGTACCACGTTGATCGCATCCACACGATGGAGCGGGAACTAGCTCTTGTTAAACAAGAGAACGAAATGCTTAGAAAAATCGTCAACCAACAACTAAACCCAACAAACTATGCCCAAGAAGCAAACTCTCTACGACCGGATCAAAGACCCTTATCGCAAATCGATTATTGACAGCCTTGACTCGTACCCAAGGGGTGCATCAAGGGTCATCGAAGTGCTAAGAACCAAGGATGACATAATGAGGTTAACCCTTGAAGAGATACTTGACATCGGTACCTTCGCCTTTGACAGCGGTGACAGCACTCGTTTCACCCAGCGTAGTCAGCATTCGGTATACGCCTTTTGTGAGCAATTCTTTGAACCAATAGAAACCCAAGAGCCATGTACGACTACATAAACCATCAGATGAAAGCCGTCAAGCTTAGTTCTGGATACCTTGTTTCGAAGCGTGAGACCAAGTCACAGTTTGAATATGGGCAGATGGCTAAAGCCATTCAAAACGCGATGACAACCTATCAGGGTAAGCTCAACGAGGACGAGTACATTGTGATATGCCGAGCGTCAAAGTGCATTCGTGTCTGCCGGTACTTCGCTTTCGGGGAAGATGCTTGTAAGCACGCCAAGGCCACCAAGAACAAGCGATACCTAAACGTGTCCACATGGCAACTGCATGCGGTTAGCCTACGCAGAACCATTTTAGACCTACTGCTTCAGTAATGGCTACACGTGGAAGGTCGGCTAGAGCCAAAGGCAATAGCTACGAACTAGCAGTCAAGAACGAGCACATCGAGATGGGCTTCGGAGAGGTGTTCACCTCTCGCAATGAATCCAAGCGTATGGATGACAAAGGCGTTGACCTAGTAGGTCTGCCCTACCACATCCAATGCAAGGCCGTAGAGAAGCTTTCTCCAAGTATGCACAAGATTCTTGCTGATATGCCGAGCGATCAGGTCCGAGCCGTGTTCCACAAAAGGAACCGGCTTGGAACTGTCGTTTGCTTGAACAAGGACGATTGGTATCGGATACTTAAACACCTCAACAAGACTAAATTCTTTAAGAAATGAAGCAAGACGAAACCATGCACCAGTTTGTCATTGATGGCATGAAGTTCCAGGTTGTTACCTCAACATCGGAGAGCATGACGATTTATGGACTACAACCATGCGGATACCAAGTGAAGTTCGTGTCTATTGTCGGGGATAGCGGTGTTCTTATTGGCGTTAACCTACACCAATTGCCCTTTGACATTACCGATCAAATCCATAAAAACATAAACAATGAAACAACTTGACATTATCTTTACAGCACTGCTGAGTGGAAAGTCCATTCGTGTGGTGAAGAGATACCTCCAAATGAAATACAAGATGGAGGTTTCTGATGAGGTTCTTATAAACAGAGAGAAACAAATGAAGGGAGAAAGAAATGCCAAGTGAAGTAATGGGTCGTGTGCAGTACGATTGCGACCCTACCCTGTACCCATACCTGGTATCCCACTTCCGGGATAGAAAGGCAATGATTGTACGCCGGATATACCGGCGTGGAGAACTTCTTCTTGAATGTGAGAAGGAGTTTGTGGATCTAACCAAGACCCCTGATGCCAAAGAGACTGACGTATGGAAATGCGTGTTTAGAAAGAACAGAATGAGGATGAATACCTCTTTAGCCTTTCACGCTATGGCAAGCGCATTCCGTTCTTTCGGTAGAGAACTGGAATCCAATGTCAGGCTGAATGCAGAGATTATTCCTGATGTGGAGAGAATGTGCAACGAGGGAAAGACCGTGCAGGAGATCATGCGGGAGAAGAAAGTAACCAGTCAATCTCTTATGAGAATTATGCATCATTTAGCAGAGCAACCCTTGGATTATTAAAGCTTTATACTTACCTTTACCATCACAACTTAAACCCTTTCCAAATGGAAAAAAAACCCAAAATCTGGGCTGACGGCATGATTGTCAAAGCCTCCTTGCGTAACGGCAAGTCAGTTATCTCCACCTCCTACAATGTAGAGAAGTTCTGTGCGTTCCTGCGTAAGCATGTGAACGAACGAGGCTACGTAAATGTAGACTCTTGGGAGAAAGACCAACCAGGCAGGTTCGGTGACACGCATAACGCTTCGCTGAACGACTTTGTTCCTACATCCAAACCGGCCAATCGCCGTCAACAAGAGGAGGCTGATTTGCCATTCTAATCAGCCTAGTTGATAGTGATAAGAGGGGGAGCTTAGGCTCCCCTTTTTTGGTTTCCGGTTTCCTGTTTCCCAATACCCTAGGGGGGTAAGGAAACGGGAAACGGGAAACACTGGTAAATGTGTGTTGTCAATTTGTCAATTTGACAATATTACCGAAAGTACGGGGAGCTTAGGCTCCCCTTTTTTTTGGGATACAATTTCGGAATACTTTTGTTATCTAAACAAAGAAACCTATGAAGACAATCTACATCAAAGAAGGCAAGAACTGGGCTCAGAACGACTTTATGCTTCCCACTATGGGAACAATATGGAACAGGACCTATATGCTCACAGAAAGCTGCCTACACCCCATAAAAGGGGGTTACGGCATTAACAAGCTTTGGGGTATATCCGGATTCCCTTACCACAAGCGCAATTCAGTCCGTGTATGCTGGATGCCTCACGAATCCGGTACGTACTTTATTCTGTACGCTACTGCGTACGTCAATGGGCATAGAGAGATTAGAGAACTAACCTCTGCTAGACCTGGGGACAAGATAAGATGCTTGATTTCCAATCAAGGAAACAACTGCTCGGTGTGGATCAACGACGTGTCCACCACCTTCAAAGTTAGGCTACCCCTTGTAACGTACACCTTGCCGGTGTACTTTGGTGGTGTACTTCCTGCTCCTTGGGATATGGAGGTTATTCGGGTTGATGAACCCTTCTACCTCCACTTAGCCCGATCATGCCGGGACTTCTTTACCAAGACCTTGGCTTTCTTTGGTGTCCTTAAACCATCCATAGAGCGGTGATTAATGACCACGTAAATGCGATTCTCATGCTTAACGTGGTCTATTTTGTCTGCGGTAATCAACCGGTAGACCTGCTCATACCCCATCCAAGCCTTGTATTTCTCCTTGTAGACCTCGATGTAATGCTCTATGGTCAGGAGTGGGTAATTGGCCTTCTTACACAGCTCAAGGCTTATTCTGGGCATCTAGGTCTCTTATGACACGTTTAAGGTATATCGCTAGGTCCAAGGCTTCTTCTAAGGCATGCTGCAACCATTCTCTTGTAGACAGGTCCTGCCTTGTCATGGTGGTACCATACTTACTGTACCCCTTCTTGGCTCTCTCTTTGATTTCCAATATGACACTCTCCTCCACCGAAAAGTCGGGTTTGTGGTCATAATTCACGTTTATTCTGCCGTAACTTGTATCTTGTTCCATTCCGCTAAATTAACTAAAAACCATGAAGAAAGTTCATATGATTCCTGCGGATGACATCCAAACCAACCACAACGTACACCAATGCACCTGCCAACCGGTGGTTGCCAAAAAGATTAATCCTGATGGGGAAGAGTACATTGAAGTAATCCACCGGTATACCGACAATAAAGGCTACATCAAGCAGGTCTGCAAGGAGCTGGGTATATCCACACCCAAGTTTTCCTACAACCAATTATCACAAATCGCTGACAATTAGTCGGTAATACATTTGGCAGATACGATCCGTTTTCTTTACCTAAACTAGTACGAACCAAGGTTAACTTTGTGGTGTTAATAGCACATGAGTTAGACCTCAAGCGATAGGAAGATTACCGGAGTTTAGACTGTCTCGGCACAAAACAAGTCCAAACTTGCATTCTCAAGATGCTTGGTTCGAGCAAAGTAAAGTCCCACAGCAAACGCCTTCGAAACCCCTTTATTGGTTTCGTGATCCGCCTTCGGAGATACGTGGCTGACGGCATTCAAAATCAAAATAAACCAATATGGGGGCGGATCTTTCTGACCAAAGATTTGCCAAACCACCTTTTGGCGAATCGAATGGTCTTCTTTTTTACCACCAAGCCACCCGAGGGGGTGGTTAAACCAATGCTCACCGCAGGGTGAGCGATGAAGACTCAATAGAAACCAACCCCAAGGGATGGCGAGGTAGTCATCCTATCGGATATTTAGCCTTTAACCTTGACGGATTGACTAAATGTGATATATTTTTTTTATTTTTCACCACCAAATGCTTCGCCTTTTGAAGAAGTATTTGAGTGGTGATACCCCCGGCTCACCTTGGGGGTGGCCGGGATTGAAATTCTTTTTGAATTGAATGACTTGTGGAGCGAAAGGGTTGTATCTTCGGCGTGTAATAAACACGCCATGACTAGAAATGACAAAGATTTGGGAAACAAGAACCCTGGAGCGACACCCATGTACGAGATGCTTCTCTTCATTTACCACTGGGGAGAGGATTTCAAAACGAAGAAGATGAAGACGGCCTTCATCGAGAAGGCTAAAGCCCTTCTCGAGCGTGAATACAAGATGATTGGTCAGTCCTACCAAGACGGTAAGAAATCCTCTTCCCTTGTGGTAGCAAAAGAGTACTACTCAAAGTCATTTCCAATGAACGGCAGAGCCGTTCACTTTGAAGATGAAGAAGGGTATAGGGATGCTAAGTTCATTGGTCTAAATCCCGAAGAGTGATTGATTTTCAGCACGATATACACGATAGAATAGAGTTGTACTTCAACCTGTTTGAGTCTAGATGCGTGTTCTATCGCTCTAATGGCGATAAAAAACCAGTCTTGATTAAGAAGAGATTTACGTTGGACGACATCTTCTCCAAGAAGAGGACCAAGCCCATTAACACTCTCCGGAGGATGGTTTGGTATATGCTCAGAGTGAAGGATGGATTTAACTTTTGTACGATTGGTTCTGCCTTTGGCATGGACTATTCATCGGTGATTAAAGCTGTTCAGCATGTGGAAGAGCAAGTTAATTGGGATCCAAAAGGTTTGTACAAGCCTTTGGCGAATTACTTGTCTGAAGTCAAGCCAAACAAGTTTGGCAATAAAAGGATTAACTACTGGGTCGCACCTGGTTTACTGGAAAATTCTTACCGATTAAGTACCAATTAGTGGAAAATTTACACCAAAACGGCACGATTGATTTCCGTTTATGGAAAAAAATATCCATGTTTGGAAACGAATTTATACCCTATAGGACACTACTTTGAACGATTTGTCACGAAGAAAGTTTTTTTTGCGTAAGGTATTGAAATACGATACTTTTTGCATAGTTTTACATTTCTAAACCACGAAGTCAATAAGAGGTAGGATATAATGGCATATATCGAACATAATTTTTTTTCATTAAAGGTGTTTCTTAGAAATGAATACCTATATCAAGGCATCAAGGGACATGGAGAATTTACACCTGGCGTTGTTATGTCTGTAAGGTGTATGCCAGGACAAGCTGCATTATTTCAGGTTCTTTTAGAAAATGGGGTTCTCAGAGATAAGTTACCAAGTCATGCCCTTTTAACTGAACCTAAATCCCCAAATCCTGATTTACCATTTCACTATTTACAAATTTGGAA
>Ga0194133_10002772_pt1 | contig 26287 bp, 26 predicted proteins | sample TA2KigOf40mmetaG_FD_155448 | JGI IMG/M metagenome (GOLD analysis project Ga0194133, IMG submission 155448) | Freshwater microbial communities from Lake Tanganyika, Tanzania - TA2015055 Kigoma Offshore 40m | ecosystem: Environmental > Aquatic > Freshwater > Lake | place: Tanzania: Lake... | reverse complement strand
CATCGGGCTTGAGTACACGTTTCTATCAAGCCAGCACAAGCGAGTTATTTGGCTCTACCCCCCCTCCTCAAAATGAATTAAGCGTTTTCAAGCCAAGGAGTCCATATGCAGCCGCAAAACTAATGGCTTATTGGGCAACAGTTAATTACAGGGAAGGATATGGCCTACACGCCACTAATGGAATTCTTTTCAACCATGAGTCTCCTCGACGAGGCGAGACTTTCGTTACAAGGAAAATCTCCAAGGCTGTTGCGGAGATTCACCTGGGTGAGCGCAAGAAGCTCTACCTAGGCAACTTGGAGGCGATTCGAGACTGGGGATATGCTCCCGAATACGTCGAAAGTATGTGGTTGATGCTCCAGCAAGACCACCCTGGAGATTACGTTGTAGCAACGGGAGTTGGAGCAACGGTCAAGGACTTCGTTAGGGCATCTTTTGAAGCAGTTGGATTAGAGTGGGAGAAATTTGTAGAGCAGGACGCTAGGTACGAACGCCCAACCGAGGTTCAAGCACTAATTGGCGATCCTTTGAAGGCACGTGAGCAGTTAAAGTGGAGTGCAAAAACTTATTGGAAAGACTTGGCAAAGATTATGGTAGACGCTGATCTTGATCTTATTCAAGGTAATCGTTAAAAGGAATGACGCTAATTATTAGCGAATTAATAGTGCCTCTATTTTTATCATTTGTTCTTTCTTTAGCACTAACGCCAATACTGATTCGCTTCGCCAAGCCTTTTCGTTTGATTGATGAGCCTGACTTGTCAAGAAAATATCAATCAGAATCAGTTCCTGTAATAGGCGGAATAGTAATTTTCATAAGTATTTTAACTACTTCTTTTCTAGGAATTAATTTGAGTAATATTGGCCAATTGGATAGTTCTTATGTGGCAATGTGGGTAATACCTTGCCTAATTGTTTTTATAGTTGGAATATATGATGATATTGCCAATTTGAGTCCTCTCAAAAAAATTGTTGGGCAGTTAATCGCGGCATCAATAGCATCTGGTGGTGCCTACTCTTTAAATTTGAGAAGTGAGATAACTTCCAATAGTTTGGTTAATTTTATCATTACCATGTGTTGGATAATTTTAATTACTAACTCACTTAACTTTGTGGATAATCATGATGGAGTCGCAACGATTTTTTCATCTCTCATTTTTTTGAGCTTCTTTACTCTCGCGTATTTGACAAATCAAAATCTACTAATTACATTGTCAATTGTCAGTCTTGGCTCTTTGATTGGATTTTTTCCTTATAACCGACCAGAAGCACGAGCGTACTTAGGTGATGCTGGCTCTTTACTCCTCGGCACATCAATTGCTGTAACTTCATTGCGAATTGACACAACGGCCAAGTCAACTTTGCTCTCAGTGATTTCAATTCTCGTACTCCTCTCCTTCCTTATGGCCGACACTTTTCTAGCAATAATGACTCGTATTAGGTCCAAACGTGCAATTTATCTTGGAGGGCGCGATCACATCGCACACAGACTACAGATTATGGGCTACAGCAAAAAGCGCACTTTGGCCCTTATCATTTTGGGAACAGTGCCATCAACCATTACCTCCATAACTATAAATCTAGTTTCAGAGAGGCTGGCTTGGGCGATAGTCGGTTTATATCTAATTTACTATTCTCTTACTGTCTTCAAGTTATCTAAAGTGCCTATGAAGTATGAATAGAAGCACAGAAGTAAGACTTTTTGGTGGTTTAGGAAATCAACTATTTCAATTAATGGCTGGCATTTTTGCATCCGAAATTCGCAATTCAAATCTCATGTTAGATACCCGCTGGCTTAAACTTGGTTTCGGACACTCAAACTCGAATATCTTTGCATTCAATTGGAAAAACATTCCAAACTACTCGGTAAAAGAGGGCTCGATGCTTAAAACTGAGAAATTGCTCTCTCATCTATTTAACTCATTGAGTGTTCGAGATTTAATCCCCGCAAAATGTATGCGATACAGATCTGATAAGCAATTTTTTGAATCCACAGATTGGCATAATGCCTCCAGAATAAATCTGATTGGATATTTCCAAGACATAAGAATCTTCAAACTCCTTAATGAAAAATACAACTTTACGTTTGAATTGCAGCATATTTCCCAAGAGTACAAAAAACATTTGGTGAAGCTAGATGGCAATTTTATAGCCATTCATATTCGTGGAGGGGATTACATAACTTCGAACAATTATCACTTGATACTTCAGAGTGATTATTATCAAAAGGCAATTAGATTAGTTCGCTTAAGACATCATGATTTGCCCATAGTTGTCTTTACGGATGACGAGAAGCACTCTTTAACAGTTTTGAGAAGAATTGACACCAAAATTGATCAGATTTTCAGTGATTCTCTATTGCCTGTTGAAAGCCTGAAACTTATGAGTAAAGCGAAGGTAATTATCACCGCAAACTCAACGTTTTCGTTGTGGAGTGGATTAATTGCCAAGAATTGCGAACTCACAATTACCCCAAAAATTTGGTACACAAAAAGTACGCTAGAAGATGAAAATCTTCTGCCTTCCAATTGGGTTAAAATCTAATAAACTGACTGACTTCGCTGGCGTCTTCTTAAATTCTTATATCGCCAGAGCTTAAGAATAGCAAGGGTTGAACTTGGTTTAACAAGAATCCTAAAGACTAAAATAAGGTTTGAAAAATCAAACTGTCTGCGCAATATTAAGACCTTTAATAAATCTTTAGCAAGCAAGATACGTCTTTCTTCTTTGTGAGAACATGACGAATATATAGAGAGTGTTTTATTTGCCTCACTTTTACTCAGTAGTAATTCCGAGAGAAGTATGCGTTGGAATTCAGTCACTTTGGAATTCATGGCAAGTCTTTTGTTACTCGTAATTCCGTTAGAAGAGAGGGTATAGGTTAGGAAGGGTTGAGGAATACTTACAAATTTTCCTTTACCGAGCATCCTAATCCACAAAGCTAAGTCTTCTGCCGGAAAATCTTCCTGTCGATATTTATTGGAGCTTAAAAAAGTGTCTTTCCTGAACATTGCTGATGGATGAGCGGTTCTAGACGGATTTATCAGTGAAAGTTTAACGGCATAGTCAGTGACGGCAGATGGGATGTATCCAAGATTTATTTGCCTCTCGGAAACGATTACATAATCGGTGAAAGCTAAAACTAGTTCAGGATCCTCTTCAAAGAGTGTTCTTTGATGGTGAAATCTACCCTTATGATAGGTGTCATCAACATCTAATCTTGCAATAAGAGGGTTTCTTGAATGAGAAATTCCATTGTTCAAAGCTGAAACTAGACCACCGTGAGCCTGATTAATCACTTTAATGGCCGGGTCAAGCTTTTCTAAACTCAGGTATCTGGTGGGAGGTTCGTCTTTGGATCCATCGTTAACGACGATAACTTCATCTCCAGATTTAAGGTCGCCAACAAGGCTGATTAACAAATCCTCTAATTGTGTAAATGCATTAATTACAGGTAGTACGACACTAATTTTCACTAATTTCCCTTCACAGGCTCCATGCGGTTCCAAAGTCCATCAACATTCTTGTTTACAGCTCTAATTATTGGCTTCTTATTTTTGGCAAAAACAAGACGAGCATCGAAACAAAATTCAGGACCAACCAATAAGCATGGATTATTTGCAGCCCAATAATTTAGATGGCTTTCATCGTGATATTTAGCAATCAAGTTATTGGACAAATCTTGATCTATCTTAAACTCTAATTCATGGGAGAGTTTTTGGATGCTCTCTTTCTTGCCCCACCAAGTTCCTCCACAGACATACTGTTTCCGTTGTGATTTCGGCACAAAGGCTGAAGACGACCTATTTGTCTCCCATGTTCCAATACCAAAGTACTTCAGTTTTAAACTTATATCGCTTACGAGAATTCGCAAAAATCTTAAGAATCCGAAATTATTCAGTATTTCTAACCGGCTTGTTCGAAAATAACCCGGATGTTTGACCAGAGCCACTCCTGAATTTCCAATGAAATCAAGATTCTCTCGAGAAAATTTAGAGACAAATTCCATATCTGCGTCTAAATACATCAAGTAATCTGAGTCTATTTCTTTGAGAATCATATTCAAGTATTTAAATCGCAGTAGAGTCGGTAGAGGCCACGGAAGATTAGGCACAGTGACAAATCTAGATTCTATACCTTTGTTTCTTTCTCTCCATTTATTGAAAATGGCTTGAGAGTCACCTGCCAAGTAAAACTCTACTTTGATTGAATTATCTATTTCTCTTGATGCACTTGCCACCATATTTTCCCAAAATGGAAAGTACCTTCCTGTTGCGATAGAAAATATAGTTAAGGTAGCCAAGTTAACTCCATTATTTCTCAAGACTAGCATTTGCTGCTACCCGAAAAGCTGGAACTTGATTAATCAATTCTGAAAAGCTTCCTTTCCCCACAATTTTGCCCTCATCTAGGTAAATTATTCGATCAGCGCTCTGAATCGTTGATATTCTGTGAGCGATTACAACTCGAGTTACATTGACAAGTTTTGAGAATATCTTATGAGAGATTTCCGCTTCTGTCTTGGCATCTAAAGATGAAGTTGCTTCGTCAAGAAAGAGAATTCGTGGGTTTGCGACTAATGATCGAGCGATTCCAATTCTTTGCCTTTGGCCACCACTAAGGTTTGCTCCATTAGGACCTATCACAGTATCTAAACCCTTTGGCAGTGATTCTAGAAAAGATTCTAGCTCTGCAAGTTTTAGACAATTTACCAAGTGCTTATCTAAATTAGCATCAAATGCTCCTGGCCAAAGTAAGTTATTTCTTAGACTAGTGGGAATTAGTTGGACATTTTGAGGAACATACCTAATAGCATTTTTGTTATTTTTAATGAAAACAGTTGGATTTACTCCCTCAATCTCAACAATTCCAGATTCGACACCTTGCAGTCCCAGGATCGTGTCTATTAGTGTTGTTTTTCCCGCGCCTGATGGTCCTGTGATAGCGACGAACTCACCTTCATTGATTTCCAAAGACAAGTCATCTATTACCCCAAATGCAGAATCTTCAAATTTGACTGTCACGCTCTTCAGATAGATTTGAGGCTTTTCAATATTCTTAGACACCTTTAATTCGTCAAGTGATGCACTTTTCTTGTAAGTAGACATCTCTTTAAAACTTTGAAGAAACTCTCGGCTAGGCTCAATAGCTGCAATCATCTCTAAAATTCCAACTTGTATACGTAAAACTGCAGGAATCATTCTGAGGCTCATTGCGCTAAAAATCGCCAAAGCAGCTATTGTTGATTGAAAGTCCTTAATCAATAACTGTATTGCTGTCATTGTAAATGCACCGATAATTAATGTAATCTCAGCTAAATATTTTGGGATTACCGAGAGAAAAGACTGTCTCTTTATTGCCTTATAGCTAGACATACGATTGTTTTCAAAGGTCTTATGTATATGTGCCTCTTGATTGGATACTTTAATTTCTCTGAAAGTCAATCCACTAAATTGAATTAACTCAGCTCCACTAACGCCAAACGAGTAAATTTGCTGACCAGAAGTTTTAATGTCTTTACCAAGGTGACGAGTTGAGACTAGGGCCACAGAGGTATAAAAGAGTATAGCCGGGAGTGCAATGGTCCAGTCAAGTATCGCTACGCCGCAAAGCAAAATTAACAGATAGAAAAACTCGGTAATGAGTTTAGTAGAATTTCCGACCATCTGAGTAATGCATGAATTAACACAAGCAAAAGCTCTGCCCGCGATCACTTGAGGCGTTAGTTTTTTTTGACTTTCAAGACTAGAACTTAAATAGAGCTCAAAATACTTGCTTGAGATCTCTGCTTCTCTATAAGCAAGAAACCCTATGGTGCGGCGAGTTATGAGCGCAGAAATCATGGTCTTTGAGGCAAGCAAAAGTGCGACGAGTATGCCAATAATAACGATAGCTTGTTCTCCACTCGAATCCTTTAGAAAACTTAAAGAGCTGAGAGATTCTGGAAGTTTAATTGTTCCCATTGAGACCAAGGAGATTGCTTGGGAGGAAATTAGTCCAATGAGCAGAAGACCAAATAGGTCGGCGCTAGAAACTGAAATGTTTGCTAAAACTAGTAACACAATGCGCTTAAGATCACGTTTTGAAAGAAGCCCAAAGGAAGCATGAGCAACACTTACGATAAGTCTCACGCGGTTAAACGTACTGGAAAAGTTCATTTTAAAATTCACTCAATTCTTCTTGTACCAATTTATTATTGAATCAATCTCGTCTAGGAAAATTCTTGTAGGCTTCCATCCAAGTTCCTTCGTAGCCTTTGAGAATTCTATAGCGTACCGAAAGTCGTGGCCTTTTCTGTCTTCAACGTATTCTATATAGTCATAGTTAACATGAAGGCGGCTTGCAATCAGATGTAAAACTTGCAGATTTGTAAAACTCTCATTACTTCCAAAGTTATATATTTGTCCAGACTTACCTTTCTTTACCACCGCTAATATGCCATCTACGTGATCATTTACATGAATCCAATTTCTAATATTCTCACCAGTACCATAGATTGGAACCTTCCTACCTTGCAGGAGACTTAAAATAGCCATTGGAATAAATTTTTCAGAATTTTGTCGAATACCATAGTTGTTACTGCAACGCGTAATACTTACATCAATACCGTAAGTCTTAAAATATGCTAAACAAAGTAAATCAGCCGAGGCTTTTGAAGCGCTATATGGTGAATTAGTTTTGAGAGCGAACTCTTCATCAGCGAATCCATAATCCAGACTGCCATAAACCTCATCTGTGGAAATCTGAATAAGTCTTTTATTGAATTCTCTAACTTGATTCAGAAGGACCATTGTTCCCAGAATATTAGTTTTTACAAATGTGTCAGGGGACAAGATTGAATTATCAACATGTGACTCAGCAGCAAAATTTATAATTACATCATTAACCTTAATCAAGGTAGCCATTAATTCTTGATTAGTAATATCAGTGTGGAAAAACTCTATTTTATTGCCCTGTATAAGAGGCTCTAAATTGGACTTGGAACCTGCGTAAGTCAGTGCATCAACTATGGTTATCTTGAAATCTCTTTCGATCGACAATTGATGTACAAAATTAGAACCGATGAACCCTGCCCCTCCAGTTACAAGTACATTAGTCATTAGCACATTGTAGAGCTCTTTCCTAAGTGGTAGATTAAGAGGCCATTTCAAGTGATAGGGAGAAAAATCTTTGCGAGGGCTACTACTAGCTGGCGGCCATGGCACCAGGCTAGCCCCTATAACGAGTGCGGTAAATAAACATATTCTCCCTTTATACGACAAACCGCTTATTTATTATCCTCTGTGTAATCTGATTTTGGCAGGTGCGAACAAGATTACTATTGTTTCTACTGCAATGGGGATTGAGCAAATTAAAAAACTATTAGGAAAGACAGAGGAGAGATTAGGAATCGAAGTGAATTACTTGGTTCAGGACGAACCAAGAGGAATATCACATGCCATAAGTTTGTTTTGTTCCAGCTCTGAAGTTGCTGAACCTGTCCTAGTTATTTTGGGTGATAACTTCTTTTACGGACCTAGCCTAGGACTGGAGCTGGGAGCATTAGAAAATGTCAAGCATGCGGTCTGTTGGACTCAAGTTGTAAAAGATCCATCAAGCTACGGAATTGCTATGAAAGATCTAAAGGGTAATGTAAATGAGATTGTAGAAAAACCGACGAATTCAAATGGAAAGGATGCCGTAACAGGACTTTATCTGTTTCCTTCAGATCTTGAGAGTAAAATTAGGAACATCCCAATTTCCATTCGCGGAGAATTTGAAATTACAACTCTATTAAATAGATATCTTAATGAGAGTTCATTAGATTGCAGAGAGTTACCTCGAAGTGTCTATTGGAGAGATGCAGGAACACCCGAGAACTTGTTGGATGTTTCTCAATTTGTTTATTCAATTCAAAAGCGCCAGCAGATTCCCATTGGGTCTCCAGAGGAAGCAGCATGGCGAAGAGGGTTCATCAGCGATAAACAATTTGCTGGTTTAGTCAAAGCATTGCCACCGAGTGAGTATCAGTACCTTCTGCAATCTTTACTGAACTAACCAAATGTTCAGCTAACTTGTTAGTATAGGAGAGTGAAAAGAGATAAAGGCACTCTTGCAATCCATGGAGGTCCAAATTCGATCAAGAGGCCGTTTAGTCGCTTCAATTCGATTGGAACAACAGAGGCATTAGCAGTCCTTTCAGTCCTCAAATCAGGAGTTCTTTCACAATTTCTTGGCGAGAATCATCCAGACTTTTTTGGAGGCCCAAAAGTTCAGGAATTTGAGAAGAAGTCGGCGGAGTATTTTGGTATAAAGCATGCAATAACTGTGAATTCTTGGACTTCTGGCCTGATTTGTGCAGTTGGCTCTCTAGGTATCGAGCCGGGTGATGAGGTAATACTTCCTCCTTGGACGATGTCGGCGACTGCGATGGCAATTCTTCATTGGAACGCCATTCCAATATTCGCAGATATAAAAGACACAGATTATTGCCTTGATCCGGATGATGTCAGAAAAAAAATAACCTCAAGAACAAAAGCGATTATTGCTGTGGACATATTTGGAAATTCAGCACCAATGCAGGAGCTTCGAGATATTGCCATAGAACACAATCTCAAAATTATTTGTGATACCGCACAGTCGCCCGGCGCAAAGTATTCTGGCCAATTCGCGGGAACAATTGCGGATATAGGTGGAATTAGTCTCAATTACCATAAGCATATTCATACTGGAGAGGGCGGAATACTCTTCACGAATGATGATGAGTTAGCAATGCGCATGAAGTTGATTCGTAATCATGGAGAGTCTGTAGTTGAAGGCATGGGTATCAAGAGAATTGATAACATCATTGGGTATAACTTTCGATTGGGAGAGATTGAAGCGGCAATTGGATTAGTGCAATTAAGAAAATTGTCTAAAATCATCTTAAAAAAGCAGTGGATTGCAAATGCAATAACTGAAGAGTTAAAGGAATTGCCGGGCCTAATAACGCCTAAAATTTCATGGAATCTAGATCATGTGTATTACGTCTATCCATTACAAATCATGCCTGATATAGCTGGATTCGAGCGATCCATCTTGATTAAGGCTTTACGAGCAGAAGGCTTGTCCAACTTAGGCGAAGGTTATCGACTTCTTCACACGTTACCTCTTTTTCGAGAAAAGAAAGCTTATGGCAATGCCGGTTTTCCATTTACTCAAAGTAAAAAAAAACTTACGTATGAAATTGGTCAATGTCCAGTAGCAGAAAAATTGCATTATGAAACATTCTTTTGCATAGGAATAACTGGACTAGACTTAAGTAGAAGAGATATTAGAAAAATAGGAGAAGTGTTTCGAAAAGTTTGGTCCGGTTTAAAAAACAATGGGTAATAAGAGACTTGAAGCTCGAATAAAACTCCCCTACAGGGAGTCAAGTATTGATCTCAGTCAAACTGAGGATCGAAGTAAATGGGACATGTTGCTTACAAAAAGTCCACAATTCAACGTGTTTATGACATCAAATTATCTTTTTAGCCTTGAAACTGAGTTTTCTCTCTATTTAGTTTCACAGGGTGATTCCTATATTGGTGGCTTCATTGATTTTCTTGAGTTTGATTTTCTCATTGGCGAAAATGCATCGAGCTTCTGTACTTATCAAAGTTTTTTCTTCTGCCATGAGTTGTCAATGAGTTCTGCAAATAATTTGGAGCTCGAGGTCATGTACGCTGTAACAAGTCTTTTACTCGATCTAAATGTAAATTTCAACTTTTCTGTACATCATTCTATACAAGATTCCCGAGCGTTTGATTGGTTAAATTTTGATCGGGGTAAAACAGTAGTTGCTCTTTCAAACAAATACACAGGTATTATTGACTTACGCGCTGTGAATTCTAGCAATTTGCTGGATCTATTTAAGCCAAGTAGAAGATCTGAATTATTGAAAAGTAGCGCTAAAATTACTTTGAGTCACGGAAACAACAGCGATATAGCAACTTTTATGAAATTGTATGAAAATATGTTCACAGAAAAAGGAATTCCAGTTTCTATCCCTAAACTGCGAGTAGTTCGAAGAATAGTAGAAACATCTCAATCGAGTGAAACAGGAGTTTTGACTCTTGCCACTGATGTGGAGTCAAATGAAATTGTCGGAGCAACCTTCATTCAGAGTGATGCAATGACATCTTATTATCAATTTGCATGTGCAAATCAGCGAGGCAAAGTACTGAATTCACCGACACTCTTAATGGCAAGTGCCATCGAAGAGTCTCTAAAGAGAGGAGCTCAATGGTTTGATGTGGTGGGCATGAATTCTCCAAAGAGAGGTTTTTTTAAATCGACATTTGGTGCGATTCCTCGACGATATTTTGAAGTGTCAAATGCTGAATAGTTTGTTTATCCAGCTCCCTTACCAAGTACAAGTTCTTTTTTTAGCCATACATCATGAACTGAGTCGCGTAAAAAGAATCATACGTAACGAGAAAATTAAATATTCAAAAGAGTTGCTCGAAGAACTGAGAACTGTAGTGTCAAAAGGTGAAACTAAGCGAAAGAATCTGCAGAGCCAAAAGGTAGTTTTAGTGGATTTTTTTCCAGTCGAACTTTGGACGGTGATTAACTCGATTGCGTCAAGACACGTTTGTCAATTGTTCGAGAGTCAATTGAGGGTTGTCGACTTTTATAGACCAAGCGGAACATATAGAGAATTATACAAAGCACTAGGATTTAGTGTCTTTTCCCGAATAAAGGTAAACCTTCGTGAATTTCTAGTCCTATTAAATTTTTATCGCGACTTCTTTTCTAACTGCAAGACAAAAAAAGATTTTCTTGAATTCCAAATTGATGAGATTGCCATAGGAATCGATATTTACGAATCCTATTTGCGTTCTGGGAATCCAACTATTGTCATCAGTGACTTTCGCTATAGGAAATGGGCATTCCTAGCATTTATGCAGTTACTTTATCTAAATCGTTTACACCGAGAAAAAAATGTCACTGCTATATTCTCAAGTCATGAGAATTATGTTGGTCCTGGACTTCTAGCTAAGTTTGGTTTTCGACACCAAATTCCAGTTTTTTTTGTAAATGCGTTTGAGATAAACATCCCCGAACAACTTTTTGAAAATCATCAAAGGTACGCTTCTTATCCACTTTACTTTTCGCATTTAAAAGATGCTGAGAAGGTACAGGGCAGATCAATTGCTAGAGAGATGCTAAATAGAAGAATTAGCGGTGAGGTGGGAGTGATGATGAACTATCAAGAAGAATCTGCATTTTCTGGCGAAATTCACGAGAGACAACTTAAAGAGAGCTCAGCAAGAAAGTTACTCATTGCAACTCATGATTTCTTTGATAATCCACACGCTTTTGAGGTCCTACCGTTTGTTGACTTTCTTGATTGGCTAACTTATCTGTCGAATCAAGCAACTCATCTATCAGAGTATGAGTGGTACCTAAAGATTCATAGAGATTTCAGTCAAAAGGAAAAAGAAATTGTCGATGGTTTTCTCTTTCAAAACACACATATAAAACAAGTAAACCCAGATGTAAGTTTTCACCAATTAAAAAAGGAGGGTTTAGATGCAGTATTAACCTGCTTCGGCTCCGTAGGACATGAACTCCCTCTCTTGGGAATCGGAGTTATTTCTTTTTCATTTAACCCTCACTCAGCTTACAATTTTAATTTTCCGGTAGCAGATACTTCTCGTCTGCGCGAAGTAATTGAAGATGCTTTGAGTTTTAAGTTGACTACGCAGATTTGCGAAGAAATATGTGAGTTCTTCTATGTGCACAAGTTCATTAACCACCCAAAAGATTTCAACGTTTCAGACTTCGATAAACTGGAGAAATTGCAATTTGATGGCGTGAAAACGTTGAAATGTATCACAGAAGATTTTAAAGATATTCAATCTCGTGTTACTGATAATCTACGGGATGCAATTGTATCAAGACGCAAATATTCCATAGAGCGAAATTTGCCATCTTCGAAACAGATTATAAATATGGGAACGCAACTTGATACACTGAGAGCATTGATAACAAATGAAAGGGGTAGCAGTGGAAAATAGCAACTGTAGACTGTGCAATAATCTAACGCTCCCTGTTATAGATTTTGGAAGCATGCCAATTGCCAACCGTTTTAAGAGATCTAATGAAGAAAATAGCTATCGTTTTAATATGAAAACGAGCTTTTGCCCATCTTGTGCTTTGTTCCAGCTTGATGAAGTACCTAATCCTGATCAGATGTTCAACAGTGACTATCCTTTTTTTACAGGGTTATCGAGGGGAATGCAGGAACACTTCAAAAAACTTGCACATGATTTTGAGAGGTATGTTTCTGAAGAAGGTTTAGTAGTTGAGATTGGTTCAAATGATGGAACGCTTTTAAGGCATTTCTTGAATGATAAGCGCAAGGTTATAGGAGTTGAACCCTCTGCTAGTGCGGCAGTTAGAGCACAAGAGAAAGGTATCCATTCCCTTGTAGAATTCTTTTCACATTCTGTCTCCGAAAAAATTATAGATAATTATGGCCAAGCAGACTTAGTCCTTGCGGCTAATGTTGTATGTCATATACCCCAGCTTTCAACGATATTTCAACCGGTACGAGATTTATTATCATTTCAAGGTGTTTTTGTTTTTGAAGAACCGTACCTTTTGGATATGCTTGATAATGTTTCATACGATCAAATCTATGATGAACATGTGTATATTTTTTCAATTAGTGCAATATCTAGAATTGCAGAACGTTTTGGCCTTGAGCTGATTGATGCAATTCCCCAATGGACACATGGCGGCTCAATGCGCTATGTCTTAGCTCATAAAGGAGTTTTTGACTCAAGACTTTCACAAATTCTCCTCGAACGAGAGTCACTCTATTTATCAAATTATTCAATGACCATGACAAGATTTGCTGAACGCGTTGCAAAAAAGACATCAGAACTAAAAACGACTATATCTTCGCTTAAGAGTCAAGGAATGAAGGTTTCTGGATATGCAGCTACGTCAAAAAGTACGACGATTCTCAACTATGCTGGGCTGAGCAGTGTCGATCTTGATTACATTATTGATATTACACCCGAGAAAGTAGGAAAAGTTACTCCCGGCACGAATATCCCAATCGTCACAAGGGAATATGCACTTTCAAATCCTCCAGACTATTTGTTGCTCTTTGCGTGGAATCACAAAGAAGAAGTCTTGATTCGCGAAAAAGAATTCTCGGCAAAAGGTGTAAAGTGGATTAACTGGGCTCCACGAGTAGAGATCTTGTAGCGGATGAATAACCAGAAAGGTTTGTATTTCGCAGAACCAACTCGTGAGAACAGAGTTTTAGAAGACCAACTCACGAAAGTCATTTCCGATGTAATTAGCAGCAATAATTACATTCTCGGAGAAAACGTTGTTCAATTTGAACAAGAGTTTGCAAACTATATTGGAGTTAAGCACTGCATTTCAGTAAATTCAGGTACGGATGCCTTAATTTTTGCACTTAGAGGTCTTGGAATAACTCATGGAGATGAAGTTATTGTCCCCTCACTTACGGCTACAGCAACAGTATCTGCAATTGTAGATCTTGGAGCTACCCCCATTTTTATTGACATCGATGAGTTTGAATATACATTAAGAGTTGATGAGGTAATTTCCAAGCTATCAAACAGGACTCGAGCTGTTGTAGCTGTACATTTATATGGAAATGCGGCGAGAGTCTTGGAACTGAAGCAACTTTGTAAAGAGAATGACTTGTATCTAATTGAGGATGTCGCTCAGGCGTGTGGTGCGGAGATAGACCAACGTAAACTCGGATCAATCGGACACATATCATGCTTTAGTTTCTATCCAACCAAGAATCTAGGTGCAATTGGAGATGGTGGAGCTATTTGTACAAACGACAGAAAACTTGCGGAGAAAATGATTGCATATCGACAATACGGATGGGACTCGTCAAGAATCTCCCAGCTTTGGGGAAGAAATAGCCGCCTTGATGAAATCCAAGCTGCGATTCTCAGGGTTAAATTGAAGTATTTAGACGGAAGTAATGAATTAAGACGAAAAATTGCCTTGCAATTTAATTCATTACTTGACCATAATCGAATTATAACTCCATTTTCATTACCCAATGTCCATCATGTCTACCATCTCTATGTAATTAGGCATAGGCTTTACTCCGCAGAAACTATATTGGAGAAGCTTGCTAAACACAGGATTTATGCAGGTCGTCATTACGCATACCCAAATCATAAAATGCCAAATTTTAAAGATTACGACAATGCTAAGTTGCCTAATACTGAAAAGTGTTCAAGTGCAGTAGTTTCTCTTCCAATGTTTCCATACCTCAAATCAGATGAGGTAGAGAAGGTCTGTGAGGTTATGAATGACATTTAATCTTGAGGAATTTATACGAGAGCGCAATAAGAAAGTGATAGATGCCCAAAAATCAAATTCGCTTCAGAGTGTTGCCCTTGAGTTTGTTGCACAGTCAGATAGATACAATTATGGATATTTTTGGGAGTGGCTTGGGTTGCCAATTATTCAAATGCCAGAAGATGTCTTGATTACCCAGGAACTCATCTTTCGTGAGAGGCCCAATGTAGTAATTGAGGCCGGTATTGCTTGGGGAGGAAGTCTCGCTCTTTACGCCTCAATACAAACCCTCTTAGGATTTGGCCAAACAATTGGAATAGATATCACTATACCTGAACATAACGCGAAGAGAATACTTTCTACTCCGGTTTCGAATCGAATAACGCTCATAGAGGGATCTTCAACAGATACTGATATTTACAGCAAAGTTGAGAAAATGATAAATCCATCAGATAAGAAGTTACTGGTGCTTGACTCAAACCATACCCACGAGCATGTTTTGAAAGAGTTAAGGCTATGGTCGAATTTACTAAATCCTGGAGATTGGATCATTGTTTCAGACACAATCGTAGAGTTTATTCCAAAGCAACTTCACAGGATCCGGCCTTGGGGTCCGGGAAATAATCCGGGATCAGCTTTAAGGAAGTTTCTTGAAGAGAACCAAGACTTTACAGATGACAATATTTACTCGAATAAAACCTTTGCTTCCTTTAGCCCGCGTGGATATGTTCAAAGAAAGTAGAAATCTATGTCAACGCTCTTGGTGACAGGCGCCTCTGGGAAAATAGCTACGTCCTTAATGAGCAGTTCTCGTTTTCGAGAAATAGAAATTATTGCCGTCTCTCGAGAATCTAGAAAGCATGAATTTTTGGCGGATAATGTGAAAGCATTTTCTTACGAAGAAGCTACTCGCCTTTGTGGAGATTGGAATATCGATACCTTGATTCTCGCGGGAGGAATCACAGGAAACAAGGAAATGAATCAAATGCCATTAAACAATATAACTGAAAATATACAATGTTCAGTCGGATTCATTCATGGGATGATTCACCGAGGTGCCAAGATTCGACAAGTGATTCACCTAGGGTCAGTCACGCAGTATGGAGTCAGAAATCATGAATCTGTCACAGAACAACACTGTTTGAATCCAATAACTTACTACGATCAATCGAAGATGATAATTGAAAATCTCCTAAATCAAATCTATATCGACGGCGTAGTCAATCAATTATGGAATCTTAGGCTGTCAAATATTTATGGTTTTACTTTCGAGAATAATCCCCAGAGAGGATTCTTTGACTTTTGTATTCGGAGACTTTTCAGTGGAGAAGGAATTCAGATATTCGGTGACGGTAATTACCTAAGAGACTATCTTTATTTTGAAGACTTATTAACTATCCTAAAACAACTTCATGATCAAAAGCTAGGAAACAATTCAGAGAGTCTAAATGTTGCGAGTGGCGTGGCCGTCACTATCCGAGACGCCGTGAACGAAGTTGCAGAAATTCTGCTTCGAAAATACGGCCAAAAATCAAAAATTGAATTTGTTCCTTTTCCGAATGAGACAAATATAATTGACAAAAGAAACTTTGTTGTTGATATACATAAAGTTTCTGATAAGTTTGGATGGAAAGCTGATGTATCCTTAAGAGATGGAATTGAGAACGTCCTATCTCGCTACCCATTTTATAAGTGATTTTTTGGGGTCGTACCACTCATGAATTCAGAACCAAGAATTTTAGTCAATTCACCGATCGTTGTTGGTAAGGGAGTTTTACTGTCCTTTGATTTTGGAGAAATCCATGAAATAGATGTTAAACGGGTTTTTATTATTTCTGACTTGAAAGGTAGTGCAAGAGGCGGGCATGCACACAAGGAATCGAAGCAGGCATTGCAAGTGATAAACGGAAACATCAGTTGTTATATTACAAACTTGTTAGGAAATATGTGGGAATTTGTACTGACTCCAGATTCTGGGATGCTATTTATCGAACCTCGGAATTGGCTGGAGATCATATTCAATGAAGCATCATCAGTCGTAGTGTTAACTGATACAACTTACAACGAAGATGATTACATACGGTCAAAAGATGTTTTTTTCCAATTCGAAAGTTCTTCATGACAATTATCTTAACCGGGGGATTGGGCCACATAGGTTCTAGGCTTCTAGAAAACCAGACATTCCAACACTTCATTATCGTTGATAATTTATCAACACAAAGATTTAGTTCCTTGTACGATTTACCGAGAAACTCAGTAACATTTATAGAAAAGGACGTGCGTGATCTTTCTACCAAAGATTTATCTAAATTTGGCGAGATTGAAGGCTTGATTCATCTTGCTGCAATTACAGATGCAAGTGGCACTGCACATAGAGGAAGTGAAGTGATTGATCACAACTCAACTGCAACAAAAGGAATCATCGAAATTTGCCAAGAAATGCATATTCCTATGATTTTTCCATCGAGTACCTCTGTTTACGGCAGTCAAAAGGAGTTGGTTGACGAAGAATGCAAAGACTTGTTTCCACAAAGTCCATATGCTGAATCTAAGTTACTTGGAGAAGAAATGATTTGGAAGGCAAAAGAAGATGGATTAAAAGCAATTATTTTACGTTTAGGTACCATCAGTGGAACTTCTCGGGGAATGCGCTTTCATACGGCTATAAATCGATTTTGTTGGCTAGCTGCGAATGGCAAGAAAGTGCAGGTCTGGAGGACAGCTATTGACCAAAAGAGACCATATTTGAGCCTTTCTGATTTAGAAAAAGCAATTTCCCACATATTTAGTAATCTTGAATTGGATAGCACAGTCTATAACTTGGTCTCTGCTAATTACACTGTAAGAGAAATCCTAGAAATGATTTCGAAGGCATTAGGGAAAGAAGTAGAAACAGAATTTGTGGACGATGTCATCATGAATCAATTGTCTTATGAAGTGTCAAATAGAAAATTTATCAATACGGGTTTTCAATTCGTGGGAGATGTATATAGAGATATTTTCGAAACACTTCAAGCATTGATAGGACTAAGAAAAAACGGTACTCAACATGTCCAAAATTGAAGACGTCTACTTCGTTGTACACGATCGCTTTGAAGATAATCGAGGGAGTTTTCAAAATTTACCCCTGCCGACAGAATTTGGCAATTTCCCTTCTTTGACTAGACAGTCAATATCAAATTCTAGGCGCTATGTTCGAAGAGGGATGCATTTACAAATATTGGAATGGCAAAGTGTTTCACTGATTCAAGGAAGAGTTCGAGATCTAATTCTTGATTGTCGTTACGAGTCGCAAACTTATGGAGTTACTGAACTTTATGAATTGGATGAATGTAGACCGAGTTCTCTTATACTGCCACCAGGTGTGGCACATGGCTTCGAGGTCATTAGTGAGATTAGCACTATTCTCTATTCTTCTTCAGCAAAGTATGAGCCGGAAAAGGAAGTTGTTATCAATTCTAATTCCTCAATCATCAAGCATTTTTGGCAAATACATACGCCTGTTATATCAATTCGTGATGAAAAAGCACCACATTGGGAAGAGCTACAAGCTTTTTTTATTTCGACGAAACTTTAGCATCGCAAGAATCTTAGAATTGAGTCTACGTAAAATCTCAATATTTAAAGATACGTTTGCATGAATGGGCATCTCTTTCAAATAAAAAACCACTCCTGATAATAGTGCGTGCAATCTAGCGCGTCGATTGTGTCCCCGCGATGCAACGGCGAATAAATCTCCAATAAACCTTTGGTACAAGCTGGAACTCAAATTTCTGCTGTTAAATTGCAAAATAGGAGAAGCAACAGACAGGAACTTCCTCTGTGCTTGAAGATATTTTCCGATATTGGTTGATTTTGAAGAAAGTGATTTCGGGTGCGTACGGTGGAAAAACAAAGATGATTCCAACTCAACAATCGACCCAAATCTGGTCAACTCAATCGGAAGAAGTGTGTCGCTATATGGTGAGAAATCAAGGCAAAGTTCACGCAGACCCCCTAATTTCCTTATTGCCTCAGTTCGAATCGCACCGTATATCCCAATAATGTTATTCATTTCATGATTTAAGTAAGCCTCTATAAACTCCTGTGGATTTCTCTCCACTTCAACTGAGGATATACCGGGCCACGCTTTAATGGAACTACCGTTTAAGTATTTTGGATAATAAGCCACAGAATTTGGAAACCTTTTCACAACCTTGCTCAGAATCTCCAAACACTGGGGATGTATTAAATCGTCATCTGCCAATACTATTACGAATTGTCCTCTTGCCAAAGTAATCATTTCATTAATCGAGTTTATTTCCCCAATTGTTCTGGAATGGTTTATGAGACTTGCACCGAATTGAGATCCGGATAAAGTGCGAGACGGGTTGTCGTTACAAACAATAATTTCAAACTCATTTGAAGCAAAGCTCTGCGAGGTACAGCTAGCAAGGCATTGTGCAAGCAACACCTCTCTATCAAAAGTTGTGACGAGAATTGAGAAAAGAATCTGCTGCTTTCCATTCAGGTTGGTGTCATAAATCTTCAGTGGAAACAAGATTCAATCCTTCCTTAACTTTTGCATTTAAAATCTAGGGAGTAAAATCATATTCGCACTATCTAATATTTTGTCTAGAGTGATAGTCTCCTTGAGCGTATAGACTGAAGTCGAGATAAGCGAATTTTTATTCGATTAAAAAACTTTCTTCTTGAGGTATAGAAGAACGGATCAGATTGCATGATTAACTTAAACCTCTCGAAATCTCGCGCTTGATCCCACATAACGGGTAACCCTACTAAGTTAAGAGACATTTCTGATACATCTCTTTGATTCAACTTAAAACTATCGTGGGAATTAGTTCCCTGTAAGTCGAATCCAATATTTGAAATCAGGTTTATTCCCGAATTAACTATCAAACCTTTTTGAAAGAGAATTGCGAGACTCCAATCTATAGACCAAATTTGTGATTCATTAGAATACATAGGTAGGCAATAGCTCATAAACCATTCGGCCATCAAGCAATCTTGAAAGTAATCGAGCACCTGATTTTTCAAATCGGACTCAGATGGTAAAGTCATGTTTTCGCTTTGAATCCATCTGTCTCTCCAAGTCGCCCAACCCCACACGTCATTAATCTTGGTAAAGTAATAGGAAACGCTTGCACTTTCCTGTAAAAAATTGGATCCAGAAATTTGCATAATTCTTGAATCGTGCCGATATCTCTGAAGCATTTCGTTCATAAAAATGAAGAAATTAGGTGATGGAATGCAATCATCTTCCAAAACAATCCCGTCAGAGACTAAAGAGAAAAAATTAGTGATAGCTGTTTTGATAGCCCATCTTGGACCCAAATTCTTCTCAGATACCCAAATTTCACAATCATTTCTCTCACGCTTGAATCTCTCGCAGACATCAATAGTCTGCGATTGGGACAGTAGATCAGAAGATGAATTCAACCGAGGACCGTCAATCGAAATGAAAACTTTACCTTTATAAGATTTGGGAATTGCATTAAGAACCTTGGAGACGTAATCAGGTCTATTGAATGCAGTGACAAGAATGGGAGCATCTTTCATATTAGTGGTCAAGCAGAACTCTTTCGTTGCCTAAAAAATTCTCTTAGTTCATATAAAAAATCTAATCTGTCTTTACGTGAGTCAATTTTGAAGAAAAAGTGTTTTGTAAATCTCATGGAAAGCTTCATTGAAAGGGGAATTGAGAGAAGGCCATATAAGTCCTGAATTTGTGTTGTTTCATAGATGGACTGAATCTGTCTCTTGAGTGTCGACGAGAAGCCACCTTTCCGATAAGTTGCAAGAATTTTATCGAACGAGTGAAAATTATACCCCAAGTGTCGAAGTCGCAGAAGTAATTCATAGTCAGAAGCAACGACGAAATTCGTCGAATATCGTAGGTTTGAACCTATCCTCGACTTTCGAATAAACACGGAAGGGTGAGGCAACATTTCACTGACAAGACTCATTTTCGTTGCGAACATTGGAGTAAGCCATTCCTCGCCTACAATGACACGAACTGATCCGCAAAGAACATCAAGCTGTGGATCAGAACCAAATTGTTCAGCAACCCATTTGATTGTGTCCTTTTCAAGAAAATCATCTGAATTCAAAAATGATATGACATCCCCATTGGCCGCAGAAATTCCTTTATTCATTGCGAAATATATTCCGTCATCGGTCTCTGAAATCAATATAATCCTATTACTCCTGAAAGAATTAACTATTTCAATTGTTCGATCGGTACTTCCGCCGTCAACAACGATATGTTCATAATCACCAACCTGTTCATTTACGGAAGAAAGACATTCTTCAATGTACTTTTCTCCATTGAAAACAACAGTAATTATTGAAACCTTCATGGTCTCACGTTTTCACTTTTAAAAATATCCACATAAGATTCGGCAGTTTCTGAAACTAAGACAGGCCAGGAAAAACGCTGTTGAATGTCGATGACATTTCGCTCAATTTCTTCGCGATATTCTTTCTTTGAAAATAGAAGTGAGGCAAGCAGGGATTGTAATTTGTTTGAATCATCCAAAGGAAAAAAGTGTCCTATTCCATTAGCAATTTCTCTGTAGACTTCGATATCGGAACAAACTACCAAACATCCACTAGCAGCAGCTTCAATGAGTGGTAAACCGAAGCCCTCCATTCGCGAGGTTGAGACAAGAATTTTGGAATTCCTGTAAATACTTGCGAGTTCAGAATCTGATGGAAAAGTTTGGGAAATTCTATTCCCCAAAGAAAACTGGTGAATAACTTGCTGTTCCTTCTTAGAGTAAGGTTCACCACCACACAAAATCAAACGCAAAGAATCATCTCTGACACTCAAGTCCTTAAATGCATAGAGTAGCTGGATAAAATTCTTGTAACCATGACGTTTACCAACATAGATAATCTGATTTCGTCTGTCAGAAAAGTCACTAACACTTGACTTCTGGAGCAGAAAGCTGCTTGCCAAGTGAATGACTTTTGTCGCACCGCTTAACTTTAAATAATGTTGGTGTAAGTCTTTTTCTGTAGCGCTCGAGATACAAATAATTAGATCTGCATTCTTTATTGCGGACACTTTATCGATATTTCTGCGTCGAACTTTACCCCACATACTTTCACTATTTTCAGCAATTAAGTCAAAAACTGTGAGCGCAATGGAGTAAGACTTGCTTTTGGCGAGTGCGATATGAGTGCGTGAATAATAAGTAGGATGATAAACCGCTCCTTTACCATTTTCGGGGATATCGTCAAGCAGATTGATTTGTTCTTGCTTATAGAGCATCTTCCAAAACGGATTTGAATCTCGTTTAGGTTTTAGGACGGAAACTTGAAAATCGTCTAAGTTGGCAAGACGTGTAATTAGCTCATAGAAGTAACGACTAATGCCTCCTTGGTTCTGGAGATCCCAAATTTCGGCACCAAATATCACCTTCATGAATTTATCGCATCACTTTCAGATAATATTTCCCCTAAGGCACAAGAATTTATATAGGAGGTGTATAGAGCTAAATCCAGAGACTTCGAAATCTCGCTCTCCGTCAGCTTATTCTCAATGAGTTCAGAATGAAGTCCTTTCATTCCGTCACCAAACGCCTCTAGTTTTATTTGATTGATTTCAATTTTTCTAGTTCTAGCGCTATAAGTATACCAACTATTATTCTGAATTACAGATATTTCCGAATCACTTTTTGCAGTAATTTGGAAGAATCGTGTTTGGTTATCGATAGAAATAACATCAATTTTTGTAGATTCGAATGTGACTTGAAATGTCGGTAATGATGTTGAAGATTCACTAACTACAATACTTGGCAATTTACTTGACAATGGAAAAAAGTTCAACGCAAGGCGGATATAGTGGCAACCGTTCTCTAATAAATCTCTACCATAAAATACTGTAGCTGAGCTGGGTTGTTCGCGGATATCTGAGTAAAGGGCTTTTTTCCCCGTTGAGAATTCACGAGTGAAATTCACGTAAATCCGGGGGGAAATGCTGCGCGCCATTTCGAGAATTTCTTTCGCCTGTAAGTAATTGAGACCAATAGGCTTTTCAATTACAAGCGACTCAACTCTAAATTGGAGCGCACTGAGTTTTCTCATGACCGAGAGGTGAGATTTAGCACTGCAGGAAATTATGATTATGTCTGGATTTGACCGAAGTCCTTCCTCTAGAAAAACTGAGGAGGAAATACCGGTAACTTTTGTAAAGGCTTTGCACCGGTCTTTTTTATCATCAATTCCAAGGATCACTTCACTACCGACTTTGTTGGCCCAGTACACATGTGTAAGAAAATCTTGATTGGTCCGCCTAGGAAAATCATATTCATATGCAATCTTGCCTAAGCCAATTAGAAGGATTCTCTTCATGGGAAGATTCTATGCCCCTTTATTATCAGGAGTAGTCATTTTCTCGCAAAGGTGTATTATCTTTTATCAGTGGGGACCACGTTGAATTGGGAGCAAATATCAAGAAAATCAATTCTTTTTTGTGTTTGTGATAAAGGTGGAGAAAATCTATTATTTGATTTAATTAGGTACCGCAGATTGAAAGGTGAGATTGTTTCACCGAATAATCTCGAGAGTAACAGAGATTGGCCTCGAGAAAGGCTGAGACAAGTTGATTTTTCAAAAAAAAGTCTCAGTCGTTACGATCTGGTTATAAGCGGCACAGGCTCAGGAATCTTTGAGAAAGAAGTGTTTCTAAGCGCAACATCATTGAGCCTTCCATCTATTCACTTCTTGGATCATTGGTCTAGGTATAGGGAGCGTTTTACAATCAAGGGTACTTTTTACCCTCCAGATTCAATTGTTGCTTTTGATGCTTTCTCACATGAACTAGCAGTACAATCTTTTCCCGATAGCAAGATTTATTTGGAAGAAAATCATTATGCTCATCGAATGATGGAGTTAGCAAGATTCCCAGAAGTCGTTGAGTATGAATGGCTTATAATTGACGAACCTTCTCATTTCTTTGACACAATTGAAAACTTGAACGTGCTTCTGAAAAAGTTAATAGAAAGGAATAGAGTCAAAGTAATCTATAGACCCCACCCTTCGCGTAACTACGATTTTTTGAAGTTAGTTGAATCATTAGAAATTGAGATAAGTGACGAACACGATATTGGAGTAGATATTGGACGTGCTAAAAATGTTCTGGGCTTAACGAGCTTCGGAATTTATATCGCTTACCTTGCAGGCAAACCCATTTACAGTGTGTCACCTAACGATACGTTGAAGTTGCTTCCTGTGCAGAAAGTAAACTCAATTTAATTTTTCGACCAAGTCCCTTATAATTCTGGAAATACGAGAGGCTCCGAGATACTCCGATGGGTTGAAATTTGACCGTTTGTGTGAATCAAATGCATCTTCTAGGATTCTGAAAAAAGAAGCTCTATTGACATTTGAAAGATTTCTATCACCAAAAACGAGTTGACGATCTCGTAATGACTTGAAGAACGAAAACTGATTCAAATAGATGGGAAAAGTGACCACGGATACCCCGATAGAGATCGCTTCCCAGACGCTGGTACCGCACGGGGCAACTAAAATTTTTGAATTGCTCAAAAACAAATCATAATCTGAACCTGAACTGTAAATGTGACATTCTGACGAATTACAAAGTGAGAAATCTAAGTCTCCTATATACGCTACCTTTAAATTTGACCCATGAAGAAATTCGTGTATTTTTGAAAGAAAATCTCTATTGGAATTTCCTCCGCTCGCTACTAATATGTCGTAGTTTGTCGAAGCGCCAATTAACTTTTCTCTATTTATTCTTCTAATTGGAGTGTATTCGAGCCCTGAGTAATCTCCTGCCTGAGGGTTACTTATACTCAAAGCATTCATTGAAAAGTCAATTCTAATATCTACTTTATTCTCAAGGCTTTGGCTAAATGAATCAATGAGTTGAATCTTGCGCCGCCAAGGAAAGTCGATTATCTGGTTTATTGCACTTAGATTATAGCAATCGATTAGAACTACACTATGCCGACAGATTGTTTCTGGAGCACTGAATTCAATATATGGCCTGCGTTTAAACTCAGCTTCATACCATGTATCTTTTAGTAAGGATCCTACAAATGTGCTTCGATGCCCAAATTGGTTTAAGTCGTCAGCAATGCTGAGTAATCGCATAACGTGACCCGCTCCAACTTCTTTGTTGGCCTCTCCAAAAAGTGCAATTTTTGCTGCCTTCATAACTTCCTCATGCCGTTCTTCCCATTGAAGAATCCGTAGGTCTCAATGTAATTTTCTTGAATGAACATAGTAATTAACAAATGCTTTTCATTGACTTCAGGATAGAATTCATCAGTTGGAACGAAACCTAATTTCCGAAGAAACCTCTGGGAATTTGAATTACTCCGTAGTACTTTGGCAAAAATTGCCCTCAAACCCAAGGTGACGAATCCGTAATTTAAAGCGTGTGTAGCAAGATGTCTCCCTAAGCCAAGCCCGGAATACTCTTCTGCGAGGAAGAATGTCCACTCTGCTTTTCCATTAAGCAAATCAATGGATCGTAGGCTGGTGTATCCAATCACTTGACCTGAGACAAGACATAACAAGAAGTCCTTTCGTGTCGCATCGAGGATGGCACTCTTTGCCCAGTCGAGATGTTCCAATAAGTTGATTTCAGCACTATTAAGCATCGCAGATGAAACGAAACTACTATTTCGAACTTTCAGCAGTTCTTCAATCTGAGATTGGGTAGCCTGAGAGAGCTCTACAAACCCGAGCAGATTAGCGTCCACTCCGTTATCCTAAGCTGCCATGGAAGAAAAAAAAGTAAGTCCTTTCTTTGTCGCTGAGATTTCAGCGAATCATAAACAAAGCTTACCCACTGCAAGAAGGCTTGTTGAGCTGGCAGCAAAAAGCGGTGCCGACGCCGTTAAATTTCAAACATTTTTGCCCCAACATATGACTCCAAAAAGAATTGCCTACAGTGTGTCGGGCGAACATAGCTTATGGGGGGGTAGAAATCTCTACGAACTCTACTTGGAAGCCCAAACTCCATGGGAGTGGCATAAGGAGCTTTTTGATCTTGCAAATTCACTCAATCTTATAGCCTTTAGTAGTCCCTTTTGTGAAAAGTCGGTCGAATTTCTAGAGCAGCTAAACTGTCCGATTTACAAAGTTGCTTCGCTGGAAACAGGAGATAGGAATTTACTGCGTGCGATAGCTTCTACTAGTAAACCGGTCATTGCCTCCACCGGTGCCTCAACTCTTGAAGAGTTAGATTCAATGGTCCATTTATTGCAGTCACTTAACGTCAAAGATTTGACACTTTTACTATGTACAAGTGCATATCCAGCTTCTCCGAGTGAAATTCATTTGAGTCGAATGGAATTTCTAAAGAATCGTTATTCAGTTCCCGTGGGGCTTTCGGACCACACAAAAGGCTTAGGTGTTTCAATTTTTGCTTCTGCGCTTGGTGCCACAGTGGTTGAACGACACTTCATTGAGTTCAGGAGTGAAAACTCTTTGGACTCTGAGTTTTCGCTTGAACCAAGTGAGTTTGAATTGATGGTAAAAAGTATCAGGGAAGGCCTGGAATCAATAGGTGAACCTAAATGGCGGATTCAAGATAGTGAAAAATCCTCGAGAGAACTTCGGCGATCACTATATGTAGTTACAGATGTTAAAAAGGGCGATCGAATAACCATTGATAACGTTCGGGCCCTTAGGCCAAATCTTGGACTAGCTGCGGAGAGAAGTGATTTGCTTTTAGGGAAAACCTTTTCGAGAAACATAAATGCTAATTCGCCTTTAACGCCCGAGGATGTGCATGAATAATGAATAAAGTCGCTGTGATTCCCGCTCGAGGTGGATCTAAGCGCATTCCAAGGAAAAACATTATAAGCGTAGGTGGAATTCCACTGTTGGGCCGCACTATTAATAGACTTAACGAAAGTCTTTTGTTTGATGAAATATTCGTTTCTACAGAAGATCAAGAAATTGCAGAAATTGCGCGAAATCATGGAGCA
>Ga0194133_10002771_pt1 | contig 26298 bp, 17 predicted proteins | sample TA2KigOf40mmetaG_FD_155448 | JGI IMG/M metagenome (GOLD analysis project Ga0194133, IMG submission 155448) | Freshwater microbial communities from Lake Tanganyika, Tanzania - TA2015055 Kigoma Offshore 40m | ecosystem: Environmental > Aquatic > Freshwater > Lake | place: Tanzania: Lake... | reverse complement strand
TTGAAGTTTCATTCCGTCTGCTTCCAAACGATAACGGCTCTTATGGTAAGATCGTTGATCGTACGGTAGCATAAAACTACAACTTAATAATACAGAAGGCCCAAGACCCTTGAAAGTCTGGGCCTTTTGTTTTTGGTATAATAAGAAGATGCCTACTCAAATTTACGACAGCACAATTGTTACTTTAGTTGATGGCTCAGAAATATATGTAACTCCTTTAAAAATAAAATATCTTAGACTTTTTATGAAAGAGTTTCAAAGAGTAAGAAATGCTAAAGATGATAATGAGGCAATTGATGCATTATGTTCTTGTGCAACAATAATGATGAGACAATTTTATCCTAAAATAAAAACACAAGAAGAGTTAGAAAACTCAATAGATCTTCCTACTATATACAAAATATTAGAATATGCTGGAGGAGTTAGTGTAAATGAAAAATCCCAAGAGTCTGTAAAAGATCAGGCAACAAAAGGAGGGACTACCTGGGAAGAACTAGATTTAGCAGAATTAGAATCCGAAGTGTTTCTTCTAGGAATATGGAAAGACTATGAAGAACTAGAAACCTCTATGTCTATGCCAGAACTAACATCTACTTTAAAAATAAAAAGGGAACTAGATTATCAAAATAAAAGATTTTTGGCTGCTATACAGGGGGTAGACTTAGATAAGGAAAGCGGTAAGCAAAATGCCTGGGAAGAAATGAAGGCTAGAGTATTCAGTAAAGGAAAGGCTGCAAACTCTAAAGACATATTGGCCCTACAAGGAGCAAATGCACAACAGGCTGGTTTTGGCATAGGTATGGGCTTAGAATATGAAGATCTAACTAAAAAATAAAACCTCGCTATGGTATAATTTATGCATACCTTAAGGAGGAATAAATGGCTACAACTGTGCACGAAGAAAAAGAGATTACTCTCATTGATGGCACAAAAGTTAGTATCAGACCACTCAAAATATCACTTCTGCGTCAATTTATGAAGAAGTTTGAGGGTTTGGCTGATGTTCAAGATAATAACGATAAGTCAATGACTTTGCTTATTGAGTGCGTTCAAATTGCTATGAAGCAATATAAGCCAGAGTTATCTGAAGACATTACTAAACTTGAAGACTTGTTGGATCTTCCAACAGTTTATCAGGTTATTGAAGCAGCATCAGGAGTTAATCTTTCAGATACAGCACTCTTGGCTCTTTCACAGCAATAAAAAAAATTAATACAGGAGGCGGTTAATGGCAGGAGATGTAAATAGCAACATTTTTATTAATGTTGACACCTCTTCGGCTATGGCACAACTTCGTGCCCTTGAAAAAGAATTAACTGCTCTTAACCGTGCTCTTGTAATAGGAACAAAGACTGCAGCACAGGCTCAGTCAAAGTATGCACAAGGACTTCTACATAATGTAAACGCTACTGGTCAGTGGACAGCATCCATGACTAGAATGAGAACTGCAACAGAACAGTTTTCAACAGCACTAGATAGATCTAAATTATCACTTAAAGAATATTTCCGTTATGGAATGGCATCTACTAGAACATTTGGTAGGGCATTTGGAAATGAATATAGTACAGTATCAAAACTAGTTGAAAAACGTGTAAAAGTATTACAACAACAATATGTTCAGTTAGGACGAGACGCTCAGGGTGCAATGAATGCACTCAAGTTTACACCCAAAGCATTAAACTATAGAGATGTAACAACTCAGTTAATGATGGCTACGCAACGTCAACAAATTTTCAATAAACTTCTTGACGACGGCTCAACAAAACTTCTAAACTTTGGTAAGAATACACAGTGGGCTGGTCGTCAGTTAATGGTTGGTTTTACTGTTCCATTACTGCTTTTTGGAAGTCAAGCCATAAGAACATTTAAAGAAATTGAAACTCAAATGATAAGATTTAAAAAAGTATATGGAGATATCTATACAGATCCAGGTCAAACAGAGCAGGCCCTAAAAAACATAAGAGCGTTGGCAGATGAATATACAAAATATGGTGTTAAGGTTGCAGATACACTTAAGATGGCTGCAGATGCAGCAGCAGCAGGTAATTCTGGAAAAGATTTAGAACAAATTGTAGAACAAACAAACCGACTTGCAGTTCTCGGTGGAGTTACACAAGAAAAAGCACTTGAAACCACAATTGCATTAAAGAACGCATTCCAAGTTGGAGCAAATGATTTAGATCAAACAATTAACTTCCTTAACGCAGTTGAAAACCAGACTGTTGTTGCTCTTGAAGATTTGACAGAAGCGATTCCTCGTGTTGCTCCAGTTGTAAAACAACTAGGTGGAGACGTTAAAGATCTTGCATTCTTTATGGCTGCTATGCAAGAAGGTGGTATTAGCGCAGCGCAGGGTGCTAACGCATTAAAATCTGGTCTTGGTTCTTTAATTAATCCAAGCAAGAAGGCATCAGAAGCAGCAGCAGAAGTTGGAGTTAATATAAGAGGAATTGTTGAGGCAAACCAAGGCAATCTAAGAAACATTGTTGTTGGCTTTGCTCAAGCACTACAGCCATTAACAGACTTGCAGCGTACCAGGGTTATTGAAGATGTTTTCGGTAAGTATCAGTTTGCACGTATATCAGCACTTTTAAATAACGTTACAAAAGAAGGAACGCAGGCTGCAAGAGTATTACAACTTGCAAATGCCTCTGTAGAAGAACTAGCAATCTTATCTGAACGAGAATTGGGAGTTCAGGCAGACTCTGCAATGAATAAATTCGCTGGTGCAGTAGAAAGACTTAAGGCTGCAGTTGCCCCAATAGGAGAAATATTTGCTAAAACATTAACTCCAGCAATTGAATTTATTACAAAAATGTTTGAAAGATTTAATAAACTTCCAGAAGGAATTAAAAAGGGTATTGCAGTAATTACTGCTGTTGTTGGAGGGCTTGGACCAATATTTTTAATGACATTTGGCTTGCTTGCTAACGCTCTTGCTAACACAATGAAAGGATTTAATTTACTTCGTAAAGGATATCAACAGTTGGCACACGGATCTTCTGATGCTGCCCTAAAAACACAGTACCTAACAAATGAAGAACTAGAAAATATATCTGTTACAAATTCTTTATATTCTACACATGAAAGACTTTCTGCAGCATATAGGATAGAATCAACCGCCCTTGGAGCATTGATTGCTCAGTATGGCACTGCAACAAGTGCGATGAGAAACTTTTCAATGGCTAATCCAGGACTATTTGTTCCTGGCAGAGTTGTTCCTCCAATTCGTCGTGCAGGTGGCGGTACAGTAAGTGGTCCAGGAACATCTACATCTGATTCTATTCCAGCATATTTATCTGATGGAGAGTATGTAGTAAATGCTAAAGCAGTAAAGCAGTATGGCGTAGATACGTTTGATGCAATGAATGCAAGAAAGTATTCTAGTGGTGGACCAGTTATCGGTAAAGATGGAATACCTCGTTTATTTGGTGGAGGATTTTATAGAAGAATTTTGGACGCAATGCTTCCAAAAACCAGACTGGGTGTTGTTCAAGCAGGTGCAAGCGGATATGATATATCTGGTTTTGGCACAGGAGGTAGACCAAGAGTCGGTGTTGTAGTACCTCCTAGTTCAGCACGTGTAGGAGGATCTCGCCCATTAGTATTTACCGAAGATCCTAGTGGAAAAATTAAAGTTGCTTTAAGAGATGATCCAAATAGTTTCTTTTATATAGAAGCAAGGAAAAGATTAAGTTTTGAAAATTCTATTGATAGTCATGTAGTGGAAAGAATGTCTCGTGGAGATAGTGCAGAAAAAATTTATAACAACTTTAGAGAGCAAATGCTTAGAAATAGAAGAAGTTTTAGAGGTCAGCCTATTCTTGGAAGAACAGAAACCCCATCAAAATTTTTGTTTGGATTAACTGGATATAAAAAATCTGCATCTAATGCAAAAGGTGCTCCTCGACATGTTAAAGATGCATTTGAAAAAAAGGCTATAATTTTTGATTCTACAGGGGCGAAAATTGGTTATACCAGAACCAAGGCTGGAGAATTATATCAAGAATTAGACAATGAACAAGAAGCAATTAGTAGATGGGTAAGAACTAATGTAGGAAATTTAGATGAAAAACAAATAGCCGCTATAGAAAGATATAATAGAGTAGCAGTTTCTCATTTAGATCCTGCAGATAGCCATTTGTGGACTCCAAGAACTGGTAGTCGTGATTCTGCTTTAATTAATCAGGCATTAAATTATGAAAAAGGCAGATTCGGGTCTGGAAATCATATTACTAATCAGCAAGAAGCACAATTATTTTTAAATTATTTAGAAAGTAGATATGCACAATTAGGCGACACAATGCCAGGAACTCAATTGGGCGCATTGCAACTTTTAAGGATGAGACTAAAACCAGACACGAATGGTAAAACATTTTATAAAAGACATGGAATAAAAGATACTCAATTAAATTTACAATATACTTCAGTAAGACAAAATCCTGCAACAAAAAAATACTATAACGTAGATAAATTTGGAAATGCCACAACTGAATATGCAATGGGTGGAGCAGTTCAAAAATATGCAGGCGGAACGACATTTGTTGGTATGCCAAAATCATTTACAAAAGTGCTACAAACAAGAGCGCTTGCAGAAAAATTAAATGAGGCAGTTAATGCAAGTAGATTTAAAAATCTTCCAATAACAGATACTGGAGTAAAACTAAAGGATCTTGGAGGCTTTAGTGTTGGAGAAATTTCAAGAGCAGTAAATGGAGTTTATAAACATCCAGATGGCAGAACTGTAGTTTATAAGGCTGTAGAAAGTGAAGAGGCTGCGCTGGCTGAAATGAGAATGGCTGCTTTAATGAGAGGTGGCAGTGAACTTAAAACTCCAATGAATCAGTCAATAAAAGTTATTGCTGACCCAACAGATCTAACAAGAAAAAGAAAAATTCTTGCTATAGAGTCAGACTACGACCCAAGATTTGAAAATCCAACGGGAGAATTTACCAAGAAACAATTTATTAAGCAAACATTGGCTGCTGGTATTCGTGGGGATAAGGATGTTAAGAGATCAAACATTAGCGGAGACGATGTAATAGATCAGGGCAACTCTGGAGTATTTGGTACTGCATCAAGTAGATTTAAATATGCAGATAGCATGAAGACAATAGAAGAGCAATTGTTAATAAACTTTGGCGCAGTAAAAGGTGGTGCTTCAAAAGATTTTGTAAAGGCTGTTAGAAAGATGGCCAAAACAATGGGTTATTCAGCATTTAAAAACGCAATGCTTAAAGAAATTGAAGAGTCTATTCCTAGATATAAAGCAACCATTAACTCATTTAAATTAAATCCACAAGAAAGAAAAATATATGATGATTTGGTTGTTCGTTTAGAAAATTCTAAAAATGCAGACTGGAGGAAAGTTTACAATGCTGCTGCTGGAATTCCAGGATACGAGGATGGAGTATTTTCTGTACCTGGCCCAAAGGGTGCTGGCGATGTAGTCCCTGCAATGCTTTCTCCAGGAGAAGCCGTAGTTCCAGCAGATCAATCACAAAAGTATAGACCACTTATTAAATCAATTATTGCAGATAATGTCCCTGGATATGCAGGATCTAATATCGATGATTGGGGGGACGACGATACTCCAAAAAGAGGAGGGTCCTATGATAGAACCAGAGTTGATCGTTTCCAAACACGAATGGAAGCAAAGATTGACAGAGCGGCAGACAGATTTGTTGGAACAAGAGTTGGCGGTTGGATTGATAGAAAGGTAAGACAAAAACAAGAAAGAGAAGATGCTGCAAGAAACGCAGCAAGAGCATCAGCCAGAGCAGTTCCAATGCCAGCATTTTCAGACTTAAAAGAATCTATTGATAAAAATACTAAGGCTGCTAATGATTCTACAGATGCTTCTAAGAAAAATACACGTGGTGTTTTGCAAAGACTTGGTTTTGATAGAGGTAATTTAAGTGAGGCAGAAAGATTAGAGAGAACACGAGGTGGCCGTGGATTTTTAAGAGGATTTGCTCCAGTTGCTGACTTTGATAGGACTGTAACAAAAAATGGTAAAGAAAAATTTACACTAGCATCATCAGCACAAAAAACTAATGCAAGACAATTAGACAGAATGAATCGTTCTCAAAGACTTGCTATGCCATCTATGGGCGTCGCTATGGCCACATCAATGGCTGGAATGTATGCGATGAGCAACCCTGACAAACAGTTTATGGGTATGAACTTAGGACAACTATCTGGTCCATTAATGGGAGTATCTATTCTTGCTGGATTATTACCAATGCTTAATAGTCCAATAAAAATGTTAATTGCAGGAGTAGTTGGTCTTGCTGCAATATTTAAGATGCAATCTGCTCAAATTAAACAATCTATTTTAGATGGTCGTGAACAAGGAAAGACTTTACTTACTACAAAAGAGTCATTAGAGGAATTTGGCAATATCACCAATACTGTGTCTAAAACACAAATAGCAGAAAATGTTAGGGCTTCTAGGACAACAGAAATTGTTCCAGTTAGCATGGATTTTGGTAAAAACTTTATACTTAATAGTGATTTTGGTAAAAAGTTTCAAGCAGATCTTCAAAAAAATATAGAAACTTTTGGCAAACCTATTGCAGCACAAGTGCTTGGAAATCAACTTGCAACAGCAGTTAGTCAAAAAGTTTTAACTGAAGAGCAAGCACAGTCAATCGCAATAGCACTTACTAGAGATCTTAAAGATGCAACATTTGAAATGCAGGTTCGTGGTAAATTAATTGAACTATTAGGACCCGATGGTAAAAATGTAATAACAGATCCAATAGAGTTGCAATTAAAATTAATATCTAATAAAAAACAAATACAGCAAGAAACATTTAAAAATTTGCAAGAAGTCATATCAAGAGAAAGAAATGGGCTTGCTGGATTAGGCGGAAAAGAAGCATTGGCGATGGGTCTTTCAACAATACCTGCTGCTGGTGCAGGCGCTCTTGCAACTGGAGCGATGTATCGTGGAAAGGTTGTAAATTATAACTTACGACGTGCAGAGGAATTAGCATTTAAAGGAAAACGTGCACAACAATTTATGGCTGCTACAGAAATGGCAAGAGGATCTGGAAAGTTGAATATGGCTGCTAATGCAGTTAGAGGTTTAAGGGTAGGAACACAGATTGCTGGTGCAGGAGCAACTGCAACTGGCGTAGGAGCAGTACCTGGTTTAACCTCTATTATTTTAGGAACTGTTATTTTTGGAGGTATTGAAGCAGGTTTACGTGCATGGCAAAAGGGTAATGAAAAGAAAGCAATTGGAAAGGCTGCGGGAATATACTCTGGAGTCACAACAGAACTACTTAAATCAACTCAACAAGGCCTTGACGCTATGAATGCACAGATAGATGATTCAGTTAAGATTCTTGAGGCTAAAAAAAGAATAGCAAAAACTTCGCAAGAGACTGCAGATTTAGAAGGACAAATTGCAGTTCTTGAGCAGCAAAGAGCGCAGGGTATAAACAAAATATATGCACAACAGGTTGAAATATTAAATAACCTTGAAACATCTTTTAATCAGATAGGAAAGTCAACATTTTTTGAAACAATTAGTCCATTTGGAACTGGTCGTGGACAACTTCGTACCAAGTTCTTGGAGTCATTCCAAGAAGGAACTGATCTTAAATTTAAAAAAGATCCAATAAGTAAAATGTATGTTGAAAGAATGCGTAAAGATTTACAAAAGACTGAATCCATTCAAGGATCTGGAGGGTCTTCTAGTGCTGCAGCAATGGCATACAATGAACGTCAAAAAGTAGCAAGTGATGTTATAACATTAAAGATAGAAGCACTAATTAACTCAGATGTTTTAACTGCAGAGCAGGCAGCAGAGGTAGTGTCTAATTTATCTGGTGATAGAGTATTGGCTCAAAAAGAATTAGAAACAATTATTACAGTGCATGGTACAGAGGGTCTTCAAAGAATGGCTATTCTACAACAGTATATTCCAAAAGAAAAAAATAAGAAAAATCTTCAACTCATGATTCAGTCTTCTAACAGACAAGATGCTAATGAAATGATGTCTGCTTTAGAAGAATTGGTAAAACTTCCTTCCTACCTCGGATTTGATATTAACATTGAAACACAAAAAGGAGACATGGAAAGACTTGAGGGTGTTGGCGAAGAAATTTCAGATCTAAAGAAAATGATTCCAAATGGTCAAATAAGTTTAAAAATATTACAAGATGTACAGCAAAAACTTGGAGGGCCAGGTAAAAACCTTACATTAGATGCTGCAATTGCACAATGGGAAACATTATCTAAATTACCTAAAAATTTACAGTTTAATGCTATGATCACATTGGGAAGTATTCAGCAAAGTGATAGTTTTGATAAAATACTTGATAGAGAATTAGAGGCAGCATTTTATAAGGCAAATCCAACACTTCAAATGAGTTTTGTTGATCCAGAAAAAGAAAAATCAAAAAAGGCAGCATTAGCAGCATTTAAATTAGAACAAAAAAATATAGATGCAGCAACAAAGGCTTACTTTGCAAAAGTTATGCCAGAGTTATATGGAACTGCTGTTAAGGATACAGTAAAAACTGGAAAAGGCACGGGAGACGGAAAGGGCAAAGGCCCAGATACAAGTTGGCTATCTGAGTTATTACAAAGACTTAAATTATTAAAAGAAGGAAGCATTGATGCAACAGGCTCTATGAAACAATTACTGGGTCAGGTTACAAAATTCTTTGGACCAGGATTGATGTCTTCGGTAAATCCTTCGTTAGATAAAACTAGGGGAGCACTTTTACAAATTGAGCAGGCTGCTAAAGCGGCTGGAATAACTTTATCGACAGAATTTGTAGATTTTATTGAAGGACTAGATGCTGAAAAGTTTGAAGAATTTAGAGATCGCTTCTTATCAATGAGTAACGGAAAAATAGTTGGATTTAAAGGAACAAGCAGTCAGTTCTTTGGATCTGATGCAGCATATGATCGCAGACAAAAAGCAATAAAAGCAGGAACATTTGACGGATCTCAGCAAAGTCTGTTCGGCCAAGTAAACGAGGCTTTTAGAACAAAAACAATAGCAGAATTTATTAAAAAACAACAAGACTCTATTAAAGAGAGTAACCTTCAGGTTGAAGCATTTAGAAAATTAACCGACGCAACTGGAGAATTTAAATTTGATGCCATGGCAGCAATGGAAGTATTAAAAGATCCAGCCCTGGCTAAGGAAATAGCCCTTGGAAAAAAGATTTTTAGTCCAGAAGAAAGAGAAGCAATAATTACTTCTATCAATAAAACATATGCAGCAGCATCTGCTTTATCTAAAATTAAGATGATTCAAGATACCGAAGGATTGCAAAATCAAGTAAAGGCTTTTGATAAGTTATCAGCAGCAGGATATGATTATGCCACTATACTTAAGGTAATAGAAAATGAGGCATATGCCTACGAGATTGCTAAGGATGGGGTTGACGGTTTATCGGATTCTACAAAGGCTTTAGTAAAAGATACAAAAAATTATATTGATGCACTAACAACCTTAGAGAATACGAAGTTTTTTGAAGAAAGAACTAACGCTCTTAAACTTAAACAAGATTTTGCTGCAATTGCTCCGTTACTAGTACAGGCAGGAGCAAGTTTATCAGACATACAAGAAATATTAAGCAACCCTAACTTAGCAAAGGCATTTATACAAGAACTTCAAGATGGATCGCTAGATGCTGGAAGAATTAAAGAATATTTAGATCAAATTCCAGATTTTAAACAAGTTGACGTAGAACTTAGAATTTCTACAAGAGAGGGTCAGGAAGAGGAGTTTGATAAGTTATTTAGTAAGGCCATGGAATATTATGACTTGCTAGAAGATAAAATTGAAGATGATTTTGAGCCATTGCTTAAAAATGCTCAAGATGCAATTGATGCCACACAGGAAAAAATTGAAGGTATTAATGATGAAATTCAAAAATATCAAGATGAGATTGATGTAAAGCAAAGAAAGATTGAAATAGAAATAACAAGACCTATTGAGATTTTACAAAAAGATTCTGCTGAATTAGCCAACGATCTTGAGTTAATGAATGTAAGTGCAGATGAGATAACCAAGAAATATGACGAACAGGCAGAAGCGCTTACAAAGGTTTTTGAGATAAACTCAAGAATTGCTGATCAACAAAAACAACAATTAAATCTTGCAGGTGCTCTATCTCAAGGAGATATTTCCGCAGCAGCAGCAGCAGCGCAAGAACTAAAAGCATCTCAATCAGCAGCAATGCAAGAGGATCAACTCGGTATTTTAAACACTGCAAAACAAACTCAAATTGCAGGCTTAAGAAACAAGGGTGGATTAACTAGGTTACAAATTGAAAAACTTCAATTTAATACGAGTCAAAAGATCTATGAACTTGAAAAGAAACGTGATCTTGAATTAATAGAAGTAAGAAAACTAGAAGACGCTATCTATAATATTAAGACTGGTAGATTAAAACTTGCTCAAAATGAACTTGATTTAAATAATAAAAATCTTAAATCAATACAAGATCAAAAAAACGCTGCGATTGAAGCAATAGACAAACAAAGAGAAATTTGGACAGACGCAAAGTTGGCAATTGGTTTTGCAAGGATAGAGGCTGGACACTATAACGATGTTATTGAATTTTCCAATACACTTGTTACTTTAATGAAAGACGGATGGCTCGGAGTTGGAAATGCTATTCTAGCAGCCGTTTCTGCCCTTGCTCTTTATAATGCAGGACTAAAGAAGAAGCCACTTACTTTTGAGCAGGCACAGGCACAGGCTCAAAACACTTTAGGTGGTTACTTAAATACTTTTGGTTCTAAACTTGGAAGTGCAGATCAGCAAATAGTTGGTCTAGAACTTAAGATTGCAGAGGCAATGGAGAAGGGCGAAGATACCTCCGCATTAGAAGCACAGTTGGCTGCTTTAAGGGCATCTACTGAGTTATTAGCAGACAACATGTATGATGTAGCAAAAACGCTTGATAAGGTTGATAACGCAACAAACATCGCTGCAATTAATAGTGCAGTTTCTACTGCCACCAGCATCCTAAAAGATCCTTTTGGAGATATTGATGTTGAGTGGGACGGGCCAGTTTGGATTCCTGAAGAAGGTTCTGGCGCAGCAGGAGCAGACTTTGTTCAGGTAGCATCTAAGGGTGGAATCATAAAGCCAAGTTACTTGAAAAAAGGCGGTATGGCAAAATATTTCTTAGGTGGTGGTTTTGCTAAAGGAACAGATACAGTTCCAGCAATGCTGACTCCTGGAGAGTTCGTAATGAGCAGATATGCTGTAAATGCTCACGGAGTAGAGAAAATGAGAGCAATTAATGGCGGGGCATCAATTGGAGACTCAGTGTATAATTATAGTATTAGTGTTAATGTTAAGTCTGATGCAAATCCAGATGAAATTGCTAGAGTGGTAATGACACAGATTAAGCAAGTAGATTCTAAGAGATTGAGGGGGGCAAGTCTATAATGTCAACTTCATCATATATGATAGGTAGAAAAAAATATGGCAGACCACAAGCAATGCTCTGGTCAGAAAACTCAGGAACATTAACAAACGGAGTATATGTTCCTAATGGACTGGAAGTAGGACAAAACCCAGGATCGGAAACAGACACTTCGGTGTATAATCAATTTTTAACTTTATCTGATGACAATAGAAGTCAAATAGATTTTAATTTTACACGAATTGAAACAAGAGAAAGAATGATTAATGGACGTATGCGTTCATATCATATTGCAGATAAATTAACCTTAACAACATCCTGGAGTATGTTGCCATCTAGGTCATATTTTAATGTTCCAGACTTTAATCCTACAACTGGCAAGTCGCCACACGCTGGATCAAATAACCTAGAATATACAACAGATGGCGGAGCAGGAGGAGTAGAATTATTAGATTGGTATGAAAATCATAAAGGTCCTTTTTGGGTATATCTAGCCTACGACAAATATTCTAACTTTGGTAAAGACTCCGATGCGTACGGTCATTTAGCCCAATATAATCAATTGATACAGATGTATTTTTCAGACTTTAGTTATAGTATTGTAAAACGTGGAAATAATAATTTTGATTTTTGGAATATATCTGTTATTTTGGAAGAAGTATAATGTTTCAAAATGAAGAATTAAAAAAATATTTAGAAGAGTCAGCAACTGTAAAAAGTCAGTCTGCCGTAATAGCAGAGTGGAATATGAATATTGCAAACAATATTTTTAAATTAGGAAACTATAGATATAGGCCTACAGCATCAATTTCTGATAAGTATAAATTACTACCAAATAGTTTTGATATAAATGATATAGGAAATTATTATACTGGCGCAACTGATTCAGACATAACTGTAGATGGCGGAATAAATCCAGAAAATAATAACGAACCTTGGTTTTTATTAGCAAAAAATAAAAAAATGTCAATGATTTATTCATTAGAAGATTGTTTTAAAAAATTTAGACCAAGGTCTGGTATTAACAAGGCTGTATATTTCCCAGGTAAAAAACTTCATCATTCTAATATGAATATGTTCAATAGACCAAGATACTACATGGCTGATAAAAACGATAACTTTAAATATTGGACTTCTTTCAGAAATGACGGAGAAAACTTGAGGGGCATTGCAAATAAGCCATTAAACGCTGAAAATTTTATTGAGGATGCAGTTCCATTTGTTATTTATGAAAATCCTGTTCCAACAAACAAGGTAGTAATAAAAATGCAAACAAACGTAGGATCAGTGGACCTTGGACCATTTACAAATTCGTCTGGCTCTTTTTTAGATCCTTTGTACGGAGATCAAAATAAAACAACGCCAGTAAAATGGAAAGTTCAGTCTTTACAGGGAAATGATTGGATAGATGTTATTAGTTTTAATTCTGCAAGTCGTAGATCAAACGGTACACCAGTCATAAGTCACGACGGGTATGTTGAGTTATCATATGGGCTAAAAGTTCCAGAAAAATATAGGGATGTTTTTGTTCGTGCAGAAGAATATTTAGATATTTCTTTTAGGCCTGAAGAGTCAGTTAATGGTTATGCGTACTTAATTAAAACTGATAACAATGACATTGGGCAGTATCACATATGGTTTAATAATCAATGGGAAACATTTGTTCCAGAATACGGATGGTCTTTAGAGCAAGAAACGGTTAACAGACTTACAAATTTTGTTACTGACTTTGTAAATTGCAAATCTTTTAAATCTGTTTCTAACAATAAAACAATATTTAGAGAGTTTGAATACACAAGAGGATTAAGAATAGTTGTAGATACAATGAATAAAATTAATTCTACTTTTGATTTAATAGAAATTTCTCCAAGGCTTGCTGCAGATATTACTGATAGAGTTGTGTCATTTGACCTTTCAAAAACAGCATCTGATTTAGGAACAAGCGGACTACCAGTGGGCCAACTTCTAGCGTCCAATGGAAGTATAAACATTTTTGACTATGACAATTCTTTTAATGAAAATAATAAAAATAGTATAATTAAAGACTACACGCACAACAATGTTCAATTAAAATTTTATGAAATAATTATTAACGTAGATGCATATGATTATTTTGTTCCGTTAAAAACAATGTACTTCGACGGCTTTCCTTCATTTTCACATTCAGATAGAAAGGTTAATATTAAACTAAGAGATCTATATTTTTATTTTGAATCAATAAAGGCACCAGAGATGTTAGTGACCAATGTATCATTAAGTTATGCTGTTTGTCTTTTGTTAGACTCCGTAGGATTTTCTAATTATGTATTTAAAAGGTTGTATGACGAAAAAGAATTAATTATTCCATTTTTTTACATAGCACCAGATCAAACAGTCGCAGAAGTTTTGAATAACCTAGCAGTTTCTACTCAAACAGCAATGTTTTTTGATGAATACAATAATTTTGTTATGATGAGTAAAAATTATATGTTGCCAGAAAATAATCAAAGAAGTGTTGACGTTTCATTAAATGGATCAAATGATTCAACCCACATTGGATCTATTGAAAATTCAAACACAAACAATAAACTTGCAAATATTATACAGATTGCTTCTGAAGAAAAAAATGTTTTTAATGACGGAGTAATCAACTACAACACTAGATATATTCAGAGATCCTATGGAAGTATCAAACAGGCATTAATGATTGATAATGAGGTTGCTGCAAAAAATTGGATATATAAGCCAGCGCTCTTGTGGGAGATAACTGGAAGTCAAAACCTAAGAAGTATAAATAATGAAGTATCAGATCAATCTTCTTACAATCTTTCTGCAATTCCACTAAACTCTAATCTATCTAACTTACCGCCAGTAGTTGTCGGCAACAAATTAGAAAATAATGTTATTGATTTAGGTGAGGCCGTATATTGGCTAGGAAGGCACAATGGTTACTTTTATGCTAATGGAGAAATTATTAAATTTGATGCAATTCAATACAATATTCCTGGAGCACAAAAGAATATTATAAGAGAAGAGTCTGATGGAAAATTTTCGTATACAACTCAAACAGTCGGGGCAGTCGGAAATGTTTGGATAGGCAGTAATCAAGAATATCAAGACTACATGTCTAAACTTACTTTTAATGGAAAAATATACCCCACTGGATTAGTAAAGATATATTGCGAGCCAAAATATGAAACAATAAACGGTATTACTGTTATGAAAAACGGAGAGGTGGCAAAACATGGACGTGGTCAGTTTGGCACTAACATAGTTTCTCATGATGCTGGATTAAATCAATACTGGAAAAATGATAGTTATTTGCGTGGATTTAATATGTTAAGTCACAGGCTTTTTGGGTTAAAGGCTGGAGATGTTTTTACACAAAGTCAAATTTTAGAAGAAAATCTTTCAGTTACTATTCCAGCGTCACCAGATCCAGTAAGAGCAAAATCAAATATACGAACTGGAGTTATTAAAAACTTTTTGTCATACTCTTATTTAAATGAATCTGAAAATAATACTAAAAGATCTACACAGGCTGGATCAGTGCAGTCTTCAGCCATGGTAATGTCTGGGCCATCCTTTAGTCAAACGGAAAAATCATTAGACTTTGTTTCTTATCAATACAAGGCGCTAGACAATAAATACAAACACTTCGGAACAAGAATGAGAATTATTGGAAAAATAGAGGTTGGAGAAACAAAAGAGCAAACCCCCATTAACTCTATTCCATATTATGTACTACCAGGAACTCAGCCAAATCAACCATTAAATATATCTGGAGGTTCTGGTGGTATTGCAGTAATGATTAATCCAGCAACTAACATAGGGTATTATTTTGAAATTATTGCATTAACAGAAAAAAATGTTGAAGGATACTCTTCTGAAGTAGATAATCTGCATAATATAATTTTTTATAAAATTAAGTCTGATTCAAATGGAAAAGCAGTTCCTATAAAATTGTGGGGCGGACTAAGCAATATTTTAATTGATGACGGTAGACTTACAGGACAAGCAAGAATGATGGGAGAACAAAATCCCACAGTATATGATCTTGCTGTAGAGTATCAAGATGTAGGATCTTTTAGAAGATTCTACCTATATATAAATAATAACTTGATTAAAGTTGTAGATGATCCAAAACCATTACCAATATATAACAACATAGCCCTGTTTGTTCGTGGCGGTTCAAAGTGTATGTTTGAAAACGTTTATGCACTTGCTAACAACTACAGTCAAAATACTTCATTTGCACTAGAGACTCCAGTGTCTGCAGCCTTTGGAGACGAAAATATTAATGCCAATGAGTCATTTAGAAAGTATGCAATGTCTGGCATGATTCAGTCAACTTATTTGTCTGGAATAAATACTTCTCAACCACCGTCATTTAATTTATATTTTGATGAATTTGGAACTATTATGAGAGAGGCTGCATATTTAAAGGCTAGATATGACAAAGCATACCCTGCACTATATGCACAACTGTCTCCAACTTTTAATAGAATAAAGGGATATACCACTTCTGGTTTTAAGGCTGGATCTTATGGTGCAGAATTTTTAATATTTAATGCAACAGATACATCAATCAATCTTGATGAAACTAGCGGAAACTATCTTAGAATTCAGGGAATCGCATTTACACAAGAGTCCAACAATCAGTTAACCGTAGATTCTTATTTTGCAAAGAACGCCAATTTCTCAAATCCATTAATTAATAAAAATGGGAATATTGTTTCACCACATAAGGCTGCTTTAGATTATGATAAAATTAAAACAAGCAGACTGACATATGGCAAAAAAGAATTTTCTTTAGATCCAATATATGTACAGTCCAACGATGATGCAAACGAATTAATGGGTTGGATGATAAATAAAATACTAAGGCCAAGGAAAAGCGTTGGTGTGCAGATATTTGCTAACCCTATGATTCAGTTGGGAGATTTAGTTAATTTAAATTATAAAGACAATACCAATAATGATATAATAGCACCAGATAATAAAACTTTTGTCGTTTATAATATTGAATACAAAAAAAATTTTAAAGGACCAAATATGACCTTATATTTGAGTGAGGTGTAATATGTCAACTGTTTCCAGTACTCCAAATTTGCCATCTGTTATTCCTGCAACTACAAAAGATGGCTCTGTTAAATCTGCCACTCCAGATATTATTTTATTTGATGATGAAACAACCCCTATAGAAATAATGACAGATCTGATATTTGAAAATATCGGAGGGCAAGAATTGATTAATATAATTAGAACAGATATTATTAATGGGCAAAATCTTAATTATCAACCTATTAAAAATTTAACTAGTTTATATCTTCAGTATAATCCTCAAAATATTTTATCTTTACAAGATACAGATTATAACTACTTTAGAAAATTTCCAATTAACTTCTCTACCAAAATTCCAATATGCGGAACTGGGCCAGACTGCTCTATTGTCTACATAGATTCAGAAACTGGAAACTTAGTTATAAACGTTGTAAACTTGGGACGGGATGAGCAGGTAGAGGTATCAATAGTTTCTAACGGGGTGGTATTAGATGATACAATATATGGGGTGTAATTATGATTACTAATATAGGAAAAGGCATACTTGCCAAATATTTGATAGGTCAGGCTCCCTCGTATGCCTCGTATATCGCCATTGGCTGTGGGGCAAAGCCACTTGCAACTAATCAGTCTTTTGGAAATTACTCAGCCAAAGAGTCGTTAGATTTTGAAATGTTTAGAGTTCCAGTTACTTCTAGAGGATATGTTACTGAAGGTGGAATTAGTAAGATTGTTTTAACAGCAGAACTTCCAACTGATGAACGATACGAAATATCTGAGGTGGGTGTTTATTCAGCAGGAGCAAACCCATCTGCGGGAGCATATGATAGCCGATCCTTATTTGCTTTTACTGTTAATGAAAATTGGGAATACCACGATCAAACTTCTGCAACAGCGTTACCCGTAGTTTACACACCCTTGGACGGAAGCAATAATGACAATGTTGTAAATCAAACTTATGCTGCATTTCAGACTAACTCAGATAACAGATTATTTACTAGTCCAAACAGAGTGTCTAGGCATGAAAGAGCAAGATTTTATAATAATATAGTTATGCTTAGAGGAGATTCTGCAAATCTTTCTGTTTCTGGAGAGCACTTAACAATAGGTGCTGACTCAAATCACATACACCTATTGGGGACATCACTAGATTTTAATCAAAACGCTCCGACAGATCAAATTAAATTGGCATTTAGTATTATTAATAAAGATCCAGATTCGTCTATTGTTCCCGACGAAGTAAGAATATTATTAGAATTTGCAGAAACCGACACGGCTGGAATTGGAGAGTCTGCTAGATTTGAAGTCATAATGAAAGCAGCAGACCATAATTTTTCAACAAATAGATATCATGTAGTAACAAAACAATTGCAACAATTGTACAAGACTGCTGGTTTCACGTGGAACAATGTTAGCATTGTAAAAATATATTCAACCGTTATTAAAAATCAATCTCCGTCAAATAATTTTTATGTAGGACTAGACGCAGTAAGATTTGAAAATATATCAACTACCAACCCAATATATGGTTTAACGGGATATACAGTTTTAAAAAATACAAATGCAGAAACTATTGTAAAGGCAGCAAATACAAGCAACTACATTGAGTTTAGATTTGCTATGGACGTGCAATAATGCCAAGCCCAGATCAAGGTATTAAAAAAATTATTATTCCTAAGTCTAAACTTCCTGGATTCTTTGGAGAAAATAGGCAGTATGTTTTAAGATATAGGTTTATATCAGAAGACAAAAACAGAACATCGCACTGGTCCCCTGCATATAAGATTATTGCAGAAGACACGCCATCAGAAATTTTAAACAGTATAATTATTGATAAAGCAAATAAGGTTATTAATGTAGCCTGGGCACCACAAGATAATATGAATGAATATTTTATTTATGTAAAATGGAATAACGGCGCATGGCAGTATTATACAAAAACATCACAAACCAACTATTCAATAGTTTATGATGCATCAAAAACATATATTCATCTTGCTGTTCAAACCAAAACAATTCCATTAGAAAGATTCGCAGATGCCATTTTGTTTGAAAATGAAGGCAGTCTGGTATAATTAATTAGGAGAAACTATGGCAAAAATACCATCACCAGAACCAGGGCAACCAATAGATGTATCTTATATAGATCAGATTGTTCGTACTATTAATGATTTGTCTGTTCAGGTATCCCCCGCAATATATAAATATGTTACAGTAGATGTCCCTTATTCTGCATCACAAAGCGCTAAAATATCTGAAACCAGAATTGTTGGAGGATATGTAGATGTTTTTAAAGGAAGCCAAAGTGTCGGCGGTCAAAAAGATTTTTCTTATCCTCTAAAGCCAGAATTTAAATATCCCCCAATAGTAACTGCAAGTCCTGTAAATATTGGTGCAACAGATGCTGGTAAAAATGTAACGGTAGTTATAAAGTCTATAACAACATCAAGAGTAGATGGAGTGGTTAACTTTAATGTAAACGGAGACGTTAATGTTGGCGTTAATTTAATTATTGTCGGCATACCTAATTAATGATAAGATGCAAAAAATGTTCAAGAAAAATGATAATAGACAGAGTTTACAACTCAGTCTCTCATTTAGAAGTCTATTGTTTGGTGTGTGGGTCAAGAGTTTTTTTACATCCACCATCTGAGTCAGAGGAAGGTAGATGGCTACTCGTAAAGGAAATAGAACGAGCGAAGAGTACAATATCGCCTCTGTAATACCTGGAAATAAAAAAGTTTGGTTTTTAAATAAAGATCTTGTTAGAATTGTGCATTATAACAGATCAAACGGTATTATGTCAATATACAATATTAATAAAGATAGATTAGAAAGTTGTTTAATTAATGATTTTAAAACTAAAAGAGAAAGAGCATATACTGTAGGAGAGACTGCTGATCTTGTTAATAGACATAAAAAATATATGCCATCACTAATGAAACGTGGAATTATACCATTTCCAACTGGATCACAAAAAGGCGGAGCACGGGGATGGCAAGTAAGATCTTATTATTCTGAGTCGCAAGTAAAAGATATTCGTGATATACTGGCTACATATCATATTGGCAGACCAAGAAAAGACAATTTAATAACAAACGATATCACACCAACAAAGGCTGAGTTGACACGCCGAATGGGAGATGGTATACTGACATATACGAAGACTGAAGACGGTAGATTTATACCAATTTGGTCAGAATCAATATAACAGAAGGGTATGAAATGGAAGAAACAAAAGTATCAGTAGCGTTAGGCTATACACGCAACCTTGGAAATTTTCAATCATTAAGAATTGATTTGGGTGTTACAGACTCAAAGCGTGATGGCGAAAATACAGATCAGGCTTTTGAGCGTGTATATAAGTTTGTTGAAGACAAATTAGCAGCAAAGGTTTTAGAGGCAGAAGGTCAATTAGAAGAAGGTAACTAATATGACCGACAAGCAGAAGCGATTGGCTCTGTTAAGTCGGTTTGACAAGCACTACACGTTTAAACTAGGACACAAGCCAAGATATAACAAATGGGTTGAGCAGTGGTCTGCTAACGCAATTATTGACTCATATGGACTAGAAACCTGCTACGAGTTACTTGAGTATTATTTTGAAGTAGTGCCTAACCCAACATGGAGTAATTTTGCTTACATGGCACATGATATACTGGAAGCAAAAGAACAACATATAAAAGACACAAAAGAACGGGCAGAGCGTAGAAAAAAGGCTAGGGAGTGGCTGAGTGAATAGCACAAAAGCAAGATCATTAACCAAGGCCTTAACATGGAGAGTTGTAGCAGTCATTAGCACCTTTGTGCTTGCTTGGTATTACACGAAGGATATTGCCTTTACCGTATCGTTTACAATTGTGTCAAATGTTATTAATTTTATTTTATATTATATACATGAGAGAACTTGGCTTAGGGTTAGATGGGGGAGGTCATGGAAGAAAGAGACCGCTTAGAAAGATGGTGCGACGAGCACAACCATAAGATGGGATTAATTAGAACTGTTGGTACTTTTATTGTAATTGTAATACAGATAGTAATATTGTACAAGGTTTCTCGATGAACGATGTAGAATCTAAATTAATTTCTGCAGTACTGCAAGATAAGCAAGCACATGTGTTGCTTCAGGCTAATATAGAAAGTATTTTAACTACGCATGTAGATGTCTGGCAATTTATTAGAAAATATTATGAGCATAATTCCACCGTTCCTCCAACAGAATTAGTTGTAGAAAAGTTTAGAGACTTTGAGCCAGTCAATAGTGTGGGCTCTACCAAACATCATCTTGAAGAATTGCAAGCAGAATATTTAACAAACAGCCTTAAGGATATTATTAGATCTGCTGCTACGGATGTTCAGGGTGGACAGGGTTTAGATGCACTAGAATCTCTTATTACAAAGACTGCAGAACTTAGAAAAAATACAGCAGCAATTCGTGATATTGATGTTACAGATTTAGATTCTGCAGTTGCATATTTTGAAAATCTAAAAAAGCAGCAAGAGGCTGGTGCGCTTGGAATTAAAACAGGCTTGCCAGGATTTGATAATTACTTACCTTCTGGAATTATGCCAGGGCAGTTAGGAGTCTTTCTTGCATATCCAGGCATAGGAAAGTCATGGTTGTCTCTCTATTTTGCTGTACAGGCCTGGAAACAGGGTCGTAGCCCGATGATCATAAGTCTTGAAATGTCTGAAGTTGAAGTTCGCAATCGTGCGTTTGCAATTATGGGCGAAGGCGTTTGGTCGCACAGAAAATTAAGTGCTGGTCAAGTTGAGATAGATACGCTTAAGTCTTGGCATGATAAAAATGTTAAGGGCAGACCAGAGTTCCATATTGTTTCAAACGATACTGGCGGAGACATTACCCCACTAGTATTGCGAGGTAAGATTGACCAATACAGACCAGATTTCGTTATTGTTGATTACCTACAACTTATGTCCCCTAACAGTAAATCAGACAATGAAACTATTCGTATGAAGAATTTATCTCGTGAACTTAAACTTATGGCTATTTCAGAAGAGGTGCCAATTATTGCTATTTCGTCTGCAACTCCTGACGACGTTACAAAACTTGAAACCGTGCCCACCCTTGGACAAACAGCGTGGTCAAGACAGATTGCTTATGATGCTGACTGGGTTCTTGCATTGGGTAGGGCTTCTAATAGTGATGTAATTGAATGCGTATTTCGCAAGAACCGCCATGGTTTTATGGGTGAATTCTTGGTCCAGGCTGATTTTGACAAGGGATATTATAGGTATAAGGATTATGAAGATAAGTCAGTATAATATGCTCCATGGAGACATTTCCACACAAGGCCATAAAGCGGTTTGGGCTGGACGGAATCATAGTAGATGACTCAGCCATATACAGACTGCAACAAGAATATATCAGGCTACTGGTATCAGAAATGCGCCTATCTGGGTATGCTCCAAGATTTGATATTAATCCAGAATTTACATTGTCATATAACGAACAAAAAAATTACTTTGACTTTCAATTAAGCGTATACGGAATATACATAGGGAGAAAGAAGGCAGAATGGATATTAGGGATAGACGGAACCAGACCAATTTATACACAGCCAGTCAGGTTAAAAGAGTACTCGCAGGATCTGGCGTAACTGTAGAAAAAGAAGTAGAGTCTGAATATATTGTATTTTGTCCATTTCATTCTAATTACCGCACCCCTGCTGGAGAAATAAATAAATATAGCGGGTTGTTTTTTTGTTTTTCATGTGGCAAAACTGCAGACTTAATAGAATTAGTTATGCACTTTTCAAATAGAACATATTTTGAATCTGTTAGATTTATTAAAAGCAAAGAAGTTGAAACTGATATTTTATCTGAGGTTAATGCTAAACTAATACAAAAAGAAGAATGGACAGAGTTTGATACTTCTGTTATTCAGAGACTTCACGATCAGGCAGTTGTGTCAGAAAGAGCAAAAGAGTATTTCATAAAAAGAAAAATTACCAAAGAGTCTGCAATAAAGTTTAAACTTGGCTATTCTGAAACACAGGACATGATATGTATTCCAGTTCACAATAGCGATGGTTTGTGTGTTGGTTTTGTTGGCAGGTCTATTGAAGGAAAAGATTTTAAGAATACTCCAAAACTTCCAAAATCAAAAGTATTGTTTAATTTAAATAGAGTTAAAACAGCATCAAGGGTATATGTGGTTGAGTCATCTTTTGATGCTATTAGATTAGATCAAGTAGGATTCCCAGCAGTAGCAACACTTGGTGCTAATGTTTCATCAAAACAAATAGATTTGCTTCAAAGATACTTTAATGATATAATAATTATTGCTGATAACGATGAAGCAGGCGGTAACATGAAAGAAAAGATAGTTGAAAGACTAAATGGAAATGTTACTGTAATTAATTTAGACAAAAAGTATAAAGATATAGGGGATATGACTGATGAAGAAATATCCAATATAAATAAAAACTTTGGAGAAAATATTTTGGAGATGTTGTCATGAAAAAACATATGCAGTGGGTTGATGCCATTAAAACAATGAGCAAAAAAAAATATTGGAGTAAACCAAATACAGTAGAGTTTTTTGCATTTATGACAAAAATATCTATAATTTTCCCTGGTTTAATTTTAGGAAAGCAGTGGTGGTGGCTTTATATTTTTGCTTTGATATCAAGTCTAGCATTGATATGGTCCTCAACAATAAAAACTTTACCTACCATTATTTTGTTTAATATTCTTTGGTGTATACTAGCAACAATAGCAATATTAAAACATTTTAATGTTGTTCTATAACTTTTTACTTGACAAAAAAATACTTATAGGATATACTTAAATAACAATAACAAAGGAGAAAAATATGAGCGTTATTAAGGGACTAAAAAATATCAATGCCCTGCTCGATAAGAAAGCAGATGAAAGTGGGCCAAAGGTTAAGTGGCTTAAACTAGCCGATGGACAGGCAGTTAAAATCCGATTCATTGAAGAACTAGATGAGGATTCTGCAAATTATAATGAAAAGCGTGGTCTTGCACTTGTTGTTAAAGAACACACAAATCCAAAAGACTATAAGCGTAAGGCTGTAGACACAATGGATACAGAAGGCCGTGATTGGGCCGAAGAAATGTACCGTAAAGATCCAAGAGGCAATAGCGGATGGCGTGGTCGTCTTCGTTTTTATTGCAATGTACTTGTAGATGACGGCATCGAGCCAAGTCCTTATGTTGCAATTTGGTCTATGGGAGTAAGCAAGCAATCATCATTTCATACTATTCGTGAGTATGCCTTAGAAACTGGTAGTATTTCAAATCTAACATGGAAGTTAAAGCGTAATGGTCAGGGTACTGAAACATCTTACACTTTGATTCCGTCGGCTCCAGATAAGGAACCGTTTAAGTGGGAAGGCATTGAGCCTTACCAACTAGAGAAAGCATTGCGTCGTGTTCCATACGCAGAACAAGAAGCATTCTATCTCGGATTTGATTCCCCTTCATCTACATCAGCGACGAATATCGACTGGTAGTAGATGAACTACGTACCACTACACTTACATACTCACTTTTCACTATTCGATGGTATTGGGTTGCCATCTGAATACGTAGATCGTGCTAAAAAATTGGGTATGCCTGCAATATCGATTACAGACCATGGCTCCCTTTCTGGCCACAGAGAAATGTATCGTACTGCAAAAGCAAGTGGTATCAAGCCTATTCTTGGCGTAGAAGGTTATATGTGTGAGGATCGCTTTGATCAAAGAGACAAGGAAGATCGCACTACACCATTAGACATGGTTTATAATCATATAATTCTTCTAGCCAAGAATCAGGCAGGTCTAGAAAACCTTAATAAGTTAAATGAAGTTGCGTGGACAGAGGGCTATTACAAAAAGCCACGAATTGACTTTGAGATTTTATCTAAATATAAAGAAGGAATCATAGTATCATCTGCATGTCCAAGTGGAATTATTGCTAAATCAATAGAACTTGGCGAATTGGGAATGGCAAAGAAATATATTAAATGGTTTAAAGAAGAGTTTGGCGACGATTACTATCTTGAAGTAATGCCACACAATAATGAGAGTATCAATCAAACAATATTACAGTTGGCAGACGAGTTTAAGATTAAGCCAATAGTAACCCCAGACTGTCATCATGTTGACCCCTCACAAAAAGAAATTCAAGAACTAAAACTTATTCTCAATACCTATTCAAATAAAATTCAGAAAGACGCCACATACGAGAAGTCTAAAAAGCAAGGGGACTTAATGAAGCGCCTTGATTACTTATACGGCGCAGACAGACAAATGTCATTTAATAAATTTGATATTCACTTGTTGTCATATGAAGAAATACAGGCTGCTATGGAAAAGCAGAGCATATTTAGAACAGACATTTATGAGAACACAATTGAACTTGCAAATAGAATAGAAGATTATGAAATTAAAGATGGACTAAATCTTCTTCCAGTTCAATACAAAAATCCTGATAAGCAGTTAGAAGAACTTGCCATTCTAGGATTGACAGAAAAAGGTTTAAATAAAAACAAAGAATATTTAGATAGACTTAATGAAGAACTTAAAGTTATTAAAGATAAAAAGTTTGGCCCATACTTTCTTGTAGTTCAAAGTATGATTTCGTGGGCAAAGAAAGAGAACATTATGGTTGGTCCAGGTCGTGGATCATCTGCAGGTTCTTTGCTCTGTTACGTTCTTGGCATTACTGAGATTGATCCCATTAAGCACGGACTATTGTTCTTCCGATTTATTAATCCAGAGCGCAACGATTTTCCAGACATAGATACAGACATTCAAGATTCTCGTCGTGATGAGGTTAAAGATTATCTTGTAAGACAGTACAAACATGTTGCTTCAATTGCAACATTTTTAGAGTTTAAGGATAAGGGTGTTGTGCGAGATGTTGCTCGTGTGTTAAACATTCCTTTATCAGATGTAAACAAGGTTTTAAAGTTGGTTGACAGTTGGGACGACTATTGCACTTCTAAAACCACCCTATGGTTTAGGGAAAAATATCCAGAGTTAGAGCAGTACGGAGAAAAACTTCGTGGGCGTATTCGAGGAACTGGTATTCACGCTGCTGGTGTTGTTACTAGTAAGAATCCTATTTTTAGATATGCACCTATGGAAACAAGAAACTCTCCAGGATCGGATGAGCGCATTCCTGTAGTTGCTGTTGACATGGAAGAGGCCGAAAGAATTGGTCTTATTAAGATTGATGCATTAGGACTTAAAACTTTAAGTGTAATTAAAGATACTGTAACAATAATTAAAGAACGAGAAGGCACAGACATTGACCTTTTAAGCATTGATATGTCTGACTCAAAGGTATATGAAATGCTTTCTGACGGACACACAAAGGGAGTCTTTCAGTGCGAAGCAGCGCCATACACAAACCTTCTTATTAAAATGGGTGTAAAAAATCTAGCAGAACTTGCTGCTTCAAATGCTCTTGTTCGTCCAGGCGCCATGAACACTATTGGAAAAGATTATATTGAAAGAAAGCACGGTAGACAGGCAGTCAATTATTTACATCAGACAATGAAACCATTCACAGAAGAAACATATGGGTGTATCCTATACCAAGAGCAGGTTATGCAGGCTTGCGTTGAATTAGGAGGAATGTCTTGGTCTGAGGCCGATAAGGTTCGTAAAATTATTGGTAAGAAAAAAGATGCAAGAGAATTTGATGCGTTTCGTGATAAGTTTGTTGTTGGTGCTTCTAAGTACATTAATCCTAATACTGCTCGTGATCTATGGCATGATTTTGAAGAGCATGCGGGATATTCGTTCAACAAGAGTCATGCGGTTGCTTATTCTACGCTCTCGTATTGGACGGCGTGGCTAAAGTAT
>Ga0194133_10002766_pt1 | contig 26335 bp, 14 predicted proteins | sample TA2KigOf40mmetaG_FD_155448 | JGI IMG/M metagenome (GOLD analysis project Ga0194133, IMG submission 155448) | Freshwater microbial communities from Lake Tanganyika, Tanzania - TA2015055 Kigoma Offshore 40m | ecosystem: Environmental > Aquatic > Freshwater > Lake | place: Tanzania: Lake... | reverse complement strand
CAAAGTTTTTATTTGTGTACCATATTTCTACAGTAAAAACATTTTTCTTTGTCCAGACATGAAAAACACTTGTTAAATGAGTTTGAGGTCCCTTAACTGCATTAAAAAGGAAGGGCAGATAATGAATTTATTAAAATCTCCTAACATGAACATAATTAAATATTAATCAAAATGTGAACAATTTCAATGGCAACTAATACTTGACTTTAACAAAAAATTTTTTTTGGAAAATTGACTGCCTAGGTGGGTGAGTTTCCACTAAATTTTGACCACCCATTAAAAAACCTCACATGGGCACTGTGCCCCCACCCCTCACCCCCCAATGGGTCTGAGGGTCCAAAATAATAGACTTAAAGTTTTACTCCTATCAGGTTGTGGTATGGGGTTTCTAATTATGGGTAACTTGTAAATTGTGGGCTAATTTAACTTTTTTTTTGTTAAGAGGACCTTATCACATCATTATCTGCAAAGGTAACAGATGGCTTCTGGGAGCGTTTTGCAGGGGGTTGGTTGGGCACAGGATCCTCTGAATCAGTCATAATCTGTTGAGTAGTTTCATTGGCACTGAAGTCCTCTAATTCTTGAACAAATATGCCGTCTTCAATGACTCGCATTGGGGTTTCAATGAGCTCAATGATGGGTATTGGAGGTGGAAATTTTCTTTTTCGTCTTTCCCTGGATTCGCCCAACTTTTGTACATAGAATTCTTGCACAACGTAAGCATAGTAGATGAGGATGAGTAAGGAAAGGACCATAACTACACTGTACCACAACAGAATGGTGCACTGTCCAGAACCTGGATTGAAAGTTCCTTGTGGGATCCTGTCTATCAAGGTACCATAAACAGGGTGAATCAATTCTTTGTCGTTTTGAAGATGTGTGTTCTGTTGACTGGGTGACAAAAGACATTCTGACTTCATTGGATAAAGCACAAGGCAGTACAAAGACATTGAGGCTAAAATGGTGGCCAAGAGTCCCTGTACAAGGAGCCATGGTAAAATGAGACTGCGTTTACTCTGCCAAGCTCCTATGACTGAAAAAGTAACCATTTAATAGATAAGTAAAAGAATATCTGGTTCTGTCTATAAACTAGAGATGGGCCCTGACCAGAGCTTACTTTTGACCCGCAGTAAATAAGATTTTGACCCGGGTACTTTCTGACCCAACCCCATTAGATTTTTTTTGATCCGAAGGGAAAAAAATTGAAAAATTGGATGTTTTTAGGGGAATTTTCCAAATTCAAACCCAAACCATAAATGGCTGACCCAACCCAAGCCACAAAAAGTTGACCCAACCCATTTTTGACCTGGACCCATCACTACTATAAACACAGGCAAGGAGTTACAAATATAAACACTGGCAAGTAGTTACAAATCCCGACCAAAAATAAGACCAGCTAGATACCATGTTGATTCATCTAATGATCTTTCGTATAATTGACTTTTTGCCTACAATGGTTCACCTGCTACTGTTCGCCTAATGTCAGTTTGCCCAATGACTGTTTGTCCAACAATTTATTGCTAACCTAACCTAACCAATGCATGTTCCCACATCCTACCCTGTGGGGCATGTTTCCCTCTCCCTAACCCTGGGCCGACATTAGGCATCTTTGTCATTAGGGGAGCTGACATAGTAGGCAAACCGTCTGTTAGATGAACAGACTTTAGGCGAGCCATTGTTGGCAAAATGACATTAGGCAAACCGTCATAATACAAATCAACATTTTCCCATGAGGCTAGTACCCGAAGGATAAAGCAGATTAAAGGTGTAGATCAACAAAAGGATTTTGGTGATAAAAATGTCATTGAGTTGATCATAAAAATATTATAAGAAAACTTTAATTTAAAATTATATTAAACTAGCCAACCGGCGGGCCCCGTTGCTGCCCAGGAAAAATTTGATGAGCTTACGTCACCCATCTGGACATTTTTTGTAAGCAAAGTTTTTTCTCCCATTTGGGTTTTGTAGTTTGGGGTACCCTGGATCCAGGGGTCGAGTTGGCGGGGTCATGCTTTTGTTAAGAACCTTCCCTGAGTTGGCAGAGAGGTCTGTGCAAATTTGGTGGAGATTGGTCCGGCAGTTCAGGCGTGAAAAGGGTACATAGGTACAAACAGTCACTTTTATATATATAGATAGATAAAAGACTGTAATGTCATTTTAGTATGCATTTTTTCTACATTTCAGATTCTTTTTTTAAGGGCTACTATTCCATAAATAAACAGTTTAGTATTGATTCTAGGGTCACAAGGGTTAAATTGTGAATGGGCCAAATTTTACCTAACAAGAGGTTGACTAAAATTCCTAATCCGTGTGCCAACAGAATCACTGGTTCCAGGATCGTCCCAGCCTCTGGATGAAGTAAATCTGGGGTCCAAACTTATTTGTTGAAATTTATAACACAATAAAATATTGGTTGTTCATAAAAATTTTATATTACCTGGATGAGGCATGATGGTTGGACCAAAACTAAGCTAAAAAAATCCCAATCATTTAAGGTAGCTATAGGGGATTCTTCCATAAAAATTAATTCAATATCACCTGTACAATAAGAAGTGCTGTGTGAAATGATGATCCATAAATTCCAACTAGAACAACACCTTCTTGCAATGGAACACAACAGCAACAATGTCTTTTGTCAGTCATTTCAAAAATGAATGAAATAAGATTTTCTTCTAAAGAACCTATTTGATTTATCACAATAATTAGAGATTTTTTCTAATCTCCATTCATGCATATTTGAACTTTTTTCATAGTTTCAATGGAGTCTAACTTGATGCAAAAAAAAAGCATTCATGAAATATTTCCATAATATTAATTTTCACTCTTGGAAACTCTTTTTGAGCATGTTTTTTTTCTTCCATTATTTTGCACAGATTTGATGCAAGTTCAACGCGCTCCCAAATCGAAAAAGGGATCTTTTTTCGTCAGGAACATGTTGGTATTGAACTTGGAACTTGATGAGATGAATTAAAATTTACAATATTATTCGGAGAAAAAATATTCCTACACGATCGAAAAAAAATTGATGTAATTTTGTTGCACAAATCTATTTTTAGTGGAACCTCTTGACAAATTTCTTCCCTGTTTTGTCCGACGATTTCACTTTCACAGGTGAAACTTGATGAAGACAGTTCACCCACCAGGCTTGATTTCATGACTTACAACGAATATAAGAATGGGCTTGCATGGGTAACCCTTTTGGAGGCGTGATTATTGTGCAATGTCAACCTAAGATTTTCATCCCAGACCATCTTTAGAAGAGTTATTTTTGAAAATTACAGTCCAATTTTCATTTTTTTTTGCTGATAGAATAAGGTTTGAATCAGGCTTATTATTGTACAAACAACCATTTTCTGTGTTTTGAATGATCACAAACCATATATAAAAAGTAAATCACCGAAAAAAAAATAATTCTTTGTGAGACAATCAAAATAAGAATTTTGGTTCATCAAGGTTATCAAGACATTGGCAATTTCTGACATATAATAATCCAGTGGCACATTTCTGGAAAACAAGTGCTGAAAAAGTTAAATCATTTTATCATTTCGAACCATTTTTTTTAAGTTGTGATGATTTGAAATACCTTCATACTATTTCCACTTCCTCTTTCGCCTTAAAATTTTCATCCTCTGCAAAAAAATGTCAGTTTTTAAAAAAATCCATATCATTTTGATACAAAAATGCACTTACCATGGAGGTAATTTTTTTCTCTAAACCCACGATAACACTTTGAAAAAATGCATTTGTCTCTTTAAGCGCTTCAAGCTCAGGCTATGGAAAAAAAATTCCTTTAGTTGACATTTCATTAAATTTGTTAGAATTTTCTGCTTTAATAAATATCTTAAGCTTAAACTACTTTAAGCTTCAAATTTAATTAGGGGAAGTTTTATAACATTCAATCGATCGATTAACTTCCCTGATGAATGTGTGAGTTTCTATCGCCCCAAATAAAACATGAATGCTTACAGTTGAAGAAATTTGTGTTTTAAGACGCTCGATTTCTTCGTCTTTCTCACTATGGCGAATTATTAATTCTTTGACTTGCTCCTGAAAATGAGTTTTTTTTCAAATCAATTAGCTATCTATGATAAAGTTGAAATAAATTTAAAACGTTACCTTAAGTTCAACCCAGTATGAGCGGTATTCTTTTTCTTTTTCTTGAAATCGAATTATTGAGTTTTTGGCTTCGCTTTCCATCGCTTGAGATTCCAGACGAGAGTACATAAGGTCAGTGCGTAGATTGGAAACAGTTTCAACACTTTTCTGAAGCTAAAAGTAGATTTTACACACAGGTTTTTTTAACATTTTGAAAGTAACAACAAAACATTTGATGATATTTACATCTTTTTCGAGTTCCTCCTCTTTAGCCTCGCTCTCTTGAAGTTGAGTTTGTACACTTTGTAGCTTTGCAGAAATTTCTGCATTCTAAAATTTAAAAGGAATAACATGATCTTTAAAAGACATGTTAAAAAGCAAGGCAAGTACACAAAAGGAAATCGTACCTCTACCTCGTATTTCATAGAAGTATCCAACTTTTCCTTCAAACTCTGAATAATGTCTTCCAACTGTGAAATTTTATAGGTTTTTTTGGCTACATCTTCGGACATTTCGATCAAATGCTTTGAGTGTTTGTGAGAACTAGATCAAAAAATGTAAAAATTAATTTAATTTCGTGCTTCACAAAAGTGATATGAAATTTACCTCTCTCTACCATTTCTTTCAAGAGTGTTACACCTTTCAAGAAGCTGAGCCTACAAAAATTAGTCATAAAACTCACCATATAGAAAGATTATGTTTGTCTAGTAAGAAGCATAAATTCAAATTTGTCCCACCTGTGATACAATAAGCTCAATCTCCTAAAAAAAAGAAAAATAGTTGCACATAATCAATATGAGTTGAAAATACAATGGACTTACCCTTTGCGAAGCAGTCTCTGATTCCCTCTTAGATTGGTCCAACGTTTTTTGTATTAGTTCAATATTATCAATTTTCTTCATGAGATCATCACGCTTAAAAAAGTCAAGATAATAAGACATTTCTCAATAAAAATTCAAACTAAATTTGTGTAGGCTACCTCAGCAGACTTTTCTTTGAGTTTGTCTTTGAGGGACTTAATCTTTTTATCTCTTCTTTCGATTACTTTTTCTTTCTCACGGATGATTTTGCTATGGTTTTCATCTTTTTCTTTCATTTGGGCGTTCTAATTAAAAGAAAAAAGTTAGTATAATCTTCAATTAGAAGTTGGTTTTTGTGTAATTAATAAAAAAATTATTTTGTGTTTGAAAATGTAATCTGGAATCAATTTTGACCAATACGAATTTTAGACCAAAAATTATAAAAATACAAAAGATTGAATATGAAGTTTTAGCTATGTTGTAATAAAAATATCTTACCAATCGCTCTACCTCCAAGGCAAGTTGTTTAACTATCTCAGGCTCTCGCCACTTATCCTCCATTCGTTGCCTTTAAACAATTACCAATTTAATATTCTGACTGTTCGATCAAAATAGTTTTCACTTTTCTACCTTGCTGTTTTTGCTTGAAGAAACTGACTTGGACTTCTGGTCACAGGAAGTATCATAGAATCGGGGAGTTGGCTAAAAAGAAATGAAATGGTGAAACAGCTGATAGACTTTGGTATAAAGTTTAAAAGGTTTACCTCTGAACAATGTTGTCTTTTCCAGCAATACTTTTATTAAAGTTGTAACTTGAAATTGACCTCCTTGAAATTCTAGGGTCTCTGACAGCATTCGGAAGAAAAGAGGTATTAGCTGGTTTTGGAGTAGGAGATAAGAGTGGCCCGGGGGGAAGGGGTGGCAGTTTTTCTATTTTTAATGCCAATGGTGGTAAAGTAATGGGCGGCAAAGAAGTCAAAACTTTGGAACTCTTATCCAGATCTTCTTTTGGTAAAATCTTCGATTCACTCTGAACGTTGCTCAAAAGTGACTCTACATCACTTTCCTTATCATGTGGTTGTTTCTGTGAAGAAATTGAGGAATTTTTTTCATTTAAGCTCTGATCGGCTTCACTTGAAGTCCCATTAGTCAACGTTGAAGTTTCATGTTTTTCGACGGGGATCTCTGGGGAAAAATCTACGTCAACCTCCAACCGTGGAGGACTTCTGTCATCATAAGAATCATCCAATACACTTTCTTTAGTCTCTTGGTTACTTCTGGAAGTATTCTCGTGATTGTCAAAATGTCGAAGAAATGATGTTTGATTTGTAAATAGCTCTTGACAAATAGGACATGAAATTACACCTTGAAATAAACAAAAAATTTCAAGAAAAGATTTATATTTTCAGGAATACTTTAATTACCTCTGGAGTGATTGAAGCATTCATGGGTAGAGAAAAGATGATCTTGAAATGATTGGGTATCAAACTCCAAGCCACATATTATACAGACTTTAGACAACTGAATCCTGTAGAACAATAATTATGAATTATTAATCTATGGCAACAAAACAGGGCGCCTGAATGGTTGTTTTTCCTCAACAAGCAAAGCGAGTGGAGAGTTATATTTTTCATTACTTGCACACAGACTCCACATCTGATTGCAAAAATATTCAGAGGGGCTATTTGAAATTTTGTCAGGGGGCTGAGTTACAGGGTCCTCGGGGTCACACGGCAAGCCAGCTATTGTATATAAGATTTTATTTGAGAATTCCTTTGCATTGCTTCTGAGGCGATAGTGTTGCTCATGGAGGGTTCTGCATCTTTTAAGCAATAAAATGCACATCTACTTATTTATTTTTATCGTGAAATGACTTTCTAGGTATTTTTATTGGAGAAAAATATTGTTTATTCTTCTAAAAACTTTACCCTTCTTTTTTAGATGACGTTTTTCCCTCCAATTGTTCATCAAGATTTTCTTCTTTGGATTTTTCTTCTTTTGCCTGAAAAAAATTTTTTTTTTAGCCTTTCGAGAAAATCTTAAAGTAATTTATTAAAATTGAGTTTTCATTTCCCAAATGCTCGAATATATTTACCAAAGCTTTAAATGCGGTTGGAGAGACAGCTTTTGTTTCGTTCAATTTACAATTATCATTTTGGGGTACACCGTTGAACAAAGAACCATTCGAAATTAAAGGCACAGGTTGGATAGCCATAGGCAGTTTAAAATTCCTGATGACATCTTCAAACTCGAAATCTAGAAACTTTATTTCGGGAATTGTTGAATTTTCTGAGGAAATGCTCATCTCTGATAAACTCTCAGAGTCTGACTCCACCGAAGATTGCAATTCGCCAGGTTCAAGCTCCAGCCTTTGTCTTTTTGGCTCTTGTATCGAGGATTGTGCACGTTTAACTTTTTCATTTGACAATGCAGCACGATTAATATTTGGCCTCTCATAGTTTTCAGGAGAACGTTGTAAAGGTTTATATGGTCTTTTTCTCTCATTGAACTCATGTAAACCAATTTCATGGTCTCTTTTCGCTCTTGAGGAGCAAATCAGTTTTCTTAAGTCTTTTTGCGACATCCTTCCACATTCCCAGGGCAGTAATTGACAAAATCTACAAAAATATCACCGTTAAAGTATTACAAAGAACTTTAGCTTCAAAAGATATTGAAAAAATAAAGAGAGACTTTTACAATTTCAATGAGATGTAGCCCTACCTAGCTTACACATGGAAAGGAAATATTGCAGTGTAAAATTGATTCACTCCAAAAGAATTTATGGTTTCTTTAAATTTATTAGGTAAAACTATTTTCTTTTAATAAAGAAATGTATCCTTAAGACTCTGTAAACACCATTTAATTTCAGTGCCTGACTTTGTTTTTGTTTGTAAATCTTTGTTTTGTTTATTTCAAACTAACGCAGTTATTCGGGCGCGATCGATATTACTCTTGTAGAATGAATGGAATTTTCCCAAGAGCCTTTTAAATAATAATTTTTTACTTGAAAAACTAGATGACCAGTTACTCTTTAGACAAGGATAAAATACTATCCTGAAGGCAGGTAAAAACTAAAACTAAAACTATTTCAAAAGGTCCAAGCAAAAGTTCCAAACAGGCTAATTTGGAGGTGTGTTAGTGTGTTCGAACCTTTAGACGGATGAATCGATGTTGAACTAGGGTTTGATCCTAGGACAGGTGGATTTTTTAGTTGCCAAAGTTCAAGCTTAACAATAGATTTGAGAATGTAAACAAACTTTGCAAAGTTTGAACTTTAAACTTGGGGAAAAGTTCAACCCTTGAAAAGTTCGAACTTTACCAAGGTTCTCTGATTTGAACTCATAAAACCACTAACAATGTCATGAATTGTACAGCAAATAAAATTCAATATTCAAGAAAAACACTAAAAGTGTTGGTTTGTATAAAAAATATACCCAAAATCGTAAAATGATCAACACTAAATTTAGTTTGAATTTCAAAACCAAGGTAAGCTTTGTTAAGATCAAACTTTAAAAAGTGTGAAACAATCCAAAAAAGACTTGAAAATATACAGTGTCAGATTATAAGTTGGAGGTGTTTAAATAAATCTGCTAAGGTTTTTTGATGGGATATAAATATCCAACCGTAAGATGGCGCCATATGTCTTTAGGGGTTGCCTGCTAGCCACATTAGAAGCCTTTGGTACAAGCTTTTGAAAGTGAACCATAGATCTATACATGAGTTACTTTAACGTAAACTTAAAGTGATCTTTTTCTTATAAGGTTAACTTTTTTCTGCCTAATAGCTATAATATTGCTCTTTATTGCATCAGTGGAGGGACTGGAACCATGGCCAGTCAGGTTAGATATTCGATTTTTAACAATTTGACATTTGATTGTCTATTGTCTTAGTTTAATCAAACCTAAGGCAATTTGATTTGTAAACCCTTTTACTTAAAAGAAAAATATTTGATTATAGCTTAATTAAAATGATCTGAATATAAAGGTATCAGTTTGTTTGTGCCTCAAAACATTTAATCTTGAATTGATAAGTTTTTATATTTCTTAGGATAGCCTATGGTCTCAAAGCTCTCTGAAAAAGCCAACCTCTCAATGTTCATTAAGGTGAGATTCAGCTGGAATTATTAAAGGCAAATGTTCATAAACCTTGCAGTTGTTCAGTTACTCTACGTAGCATGTAGAGTAGATTAAAATGGGTCAAACTTAGGAGAGCTAGTCACATTAGGATACCTTTCATCCTTTGTTTGACACCAAATGTGGCTCTCTGGCTCGAAATATGCATGCTGCAAACCCAGAACTGCCAATCAATAAAATATTTTTTGAATAAGGGGTCTATGTGGCCGATTGATCATGGCATTTTTCTCTTTAAAAACCCTAAACCCTTGAATTCAATGTCACATGAACCTGATGTTAGCTTTTTTCTTTCAGCAAATCTCGTGATCTTAGTTTGTTGAGGCTTCCAATCGAAACAACTGTAACTGGGCTCAAGCAAGCATTTTCAGTCCTTGTGAATGGACACCAAGATGTGAGGATCTGTTGAATGTAAATGCATTGAAAGATTAACATATCTGACCTTCCATAGGTTACTGATTTATTGGTAAATGAAGCCAATGTAATCTATGAATGCAGAAGCTGCTTGAACCTTTTCCGATGCATCACTTCTTTTGTTTCTCATAAGAGAAGTTTTTGTCCAAAGCGTTCTTCTATAATCTCAAACTTTCCCCGAGAAAATGGTACAAGTGTACCTCCAGTTGTTGTAGCACAAGTATCAACTCAAAATGTTGTCAGATTGGTAAAACCATAACAGAAAATATCAACATTTTGTATTTTATTTGAGAACAATTTTTCAATCAAAGGTTCAAGAGCCTGAAGATTTAGGACTGAAAATTCCAGAATTTGACCTGAATGACTATAGCCCTTCCTTGGAACTTTTAAAAGATCTTGATATTCTCAAGCAAACAGGAGTTAAAAAATCCCTGGAGACTATTGTTCAGAGTATTCATTCAGTTGGAAAGAATAATGTTCACAATCAGCATTTCAAGCAAAAATTGGAATCGCCAAATACTCAACCTGCTAAAAAACTTGTAAGTTCCTCAAGAAGTCTCACACCAGCGACATTAAAGTGAAATTGAATTTTTCAGAATTTTGCCGAATTCTATCAGAAGAGGTGTAATCCAAAATCCAAGACTGCCGTTTTGGATCCTTCAGGAAATATAATTCAACTCGGTCCTATTGGTAAGCAGTTTCTTCAAAATATGACCCTTTACAAAGATGAGGTGAAAAGGAACAGTACAACCAGCTTCAACATTTTCCCTTGCCCAAAATGTGAGAGATATTTCTCCAGTGTAAAAAGGACAAGGGGACACTTATCAACAGGTTTGAGCTTTCAACTTTTCCTTTTGATAAAATTTTCCTACCGCCCTCATTTCAATAGCCCACTTTTTTACACGTCGTAATTTGGACAGTCATAACCAATGGATCTTGGACAATAAACAGCAATGCTTTAAAGCCACTCAGAATGACAATCATGAAGCTCTAACAAAACAACTCTATGCTGTGAATATAAGGAGAGATCCATCCATTGAAGGGTAAAGATCTTTACTTATTTCAGTTTCAAGTTCTATAATATTTTCTTTGAAAGGTCTGCTGAGCTCAAAAATCTTATGACTTCCAATAGTGGGGAGGAAAAACATATTGAAGAGCTTCCACTAAGACCATGGGCAAAATTATTCCATTCTAATAAAAGCCCCCAATGGCAACAAATCTCCCCAACATTTGAAATGTCTACCACCGAAAATATCCAGGAAAGGAATACCATTTAGTATAGTCAAAATATCCAATCTAATATTAAAATTTTATTGAAATTCAGAACCCTTCAATTCTCAAGGCTATTACTTTGCCAGAAAGAAGAGAATCTGCAGTGTCAAATGGGTCTGAAAACTTGAACTCGGCAACCACTTCCACCATTACCTTCTACACTTTGACCAACCCCCCCTCCCCAACCTCAGTTCTTGAGAAATTGTCAGAAAATAAGTCAGTGAAGCCAAATGAAGAACTGAAGGGTCACACCTGTGGAAGATTACAAATTTTGCCAAACAATCAACATTTTGTCAATGATGAATCAAAATTCATCTCTTTATCCTTTCTTTCTGATAAAACTGAACAAGTAATTATGAATGGGGAACATTCTGGTCAGTTTTAGTATTCTTTGATTCTGAGCTTAAGTTTACATAATGTAATTTGTTTCATTTAGAATCAAGAAAAAGTAAGAGAAAGCAGACCAATCCAACTTCAGTTTTGAGGTCCAAGAATCCAGTTCAAGAAGTTCAAGCTTCTCTTTCACATCCCAGGAAGCGATTCAAACCTACCCATACTCCGCCTTTTGTAGAAATAAAACAAGTACAGGTGTACCCGGATTTGGATTGATGCTACTTTTAAATGAATCTCTAAATATGTTTTTACAACTTTTTAGACCAAAATTTAACTCAGAATAAAAAGAGTTGGCTAATTGAAGTATCATTTAAAGAAAATCTGTTGTGGTAATGAAAACCAGGGTCTTCTGCAATTTCCTAAATGAATATGGAAATATACTGACTTGTCAATTAATTTTCTGATATCTAAAAGACCTTGACCTTGAGATTTATGCAGATGCGCTGTCAAAGCAGTTAAGAAAAACCATCTCCAGGGTTGTCCAGAGTAGAGGCTACATCTACAGATCCCAAGGTCTTTTAGAAAAGCATCAGGGAAATCTATGGAAGAGATGTCAAGGATCCAGATCTGAAAATCAGAAATCAAGATGGCATTGAGGTTACAGATTCGAAGACTCTTGCTGAATCATTTGCAAAGTTCTTTGTAACTAAGGCTCTCTGAGCAAAACAAAAGCAGAATACATAGATGATCCCTGGATCTCCAGCGATGAATCCTCGCTATTAATAAGTGAGAAGATGGTCCAAGATGCAATAATGTCACTAAAACCAAAAAAGTCTTTCAGAATAGATGGTGTGCCACCCTGTGTGATTAAGGATGTCCACAATTCCATCCTAAACCATTATCATATAAACTCATGCCCATGGCGGCAAGGAAAATGCCTTAAGTCTGGAACACGGCTCGTTTCATTCCTCTGCATAAAAAAGGCTGAAGGCTATCTATGGACAACTATAGACCGATCTCAAATCTTTGTTCAGTTGACAAACTTTTTGAAAATATTGTACTAAATGAAATCATTGGAAGACATCCTGGGTTTCAAGGGACACACCAGCACGGCTTCTGAGCAAACCACAGCACAACATCAGCTATGATGGAAGTGCAGGATAACATTGGAAATTACCTGTACGAAGGCCAAAGCTGTGTTGCCTATTTGGTCGACCTCTCTTCTGTGTTCGACCTCCTGAGAAAAAACACCTTTGCTAAGCAAATTATTATTATTAACTCCTTTTTAATTCATACGTGACATGACATAATTAAACAACATATTAATTTTGCAAGGACTAATGGAACCTTCTGAACATCACCATGGATTTCTTATCAGAGAAAAACATGTCAGTGGAGGTGGCAGGGAGCAGATCTAGCCTTCAAGAAGTCCACTTGGGATGTGTGCAGGGCTCCATGCTTGACTCTAAGCTCTTCAAACTCTATATGAAGGATGTTAAAAATCACACTCGAGGACATAGTCGCATATGCGGACAACAGCTATGTCATTATACCAAAGGATGAAGAAACAAGATGTGTTACAAGCCATTTGGAGTACTTGGATAGCCAGGGTATGATCACCAACCTCTCCAAAACTGAGGCTTTGCTCTTTGGAGGGGAGCTGGTGGATGATACCATCTCATTGAAGAGAGAAAGTTTCAAACTGGGGACAACGCTGAAAATACCTGGCATTCTCTTTGATCACAAGCTTAAGTTCTCTGATCACAACAATGTTGTCATCCAAGGCTAGTAAGATGACATCTGCTATGCGACTGTTGAGGAAAAAACTTAAGCTTGATGAATTTATGATAGTCATGACGTGCCAGTACTATGGAAGATGTTTCTATGGATGCCCTGTGTGGATAAATGGTACAACTAGTTTCATGGATCTCATGAGACTAAATGCACTCCATTATAGGGCCCTTCGTATTGCAAAAAGGGACCATAGGAAAGGACTCAGAAGATTAGATCTGGCCGAACTAGGAAGAGCTAGGCTGACACAATTTTTAATGGCAAGCTCAACCATAAAGGCCATCAAAAGAGAACACCACCATTCTTGGCAAGAGAAAGCATCAGAAACATGTTCAGTGTTTCCCTTCTATGTTTGACCTTTTACTTCATTATTGGAAAAGCAAATCTCATAGCATTAACCAGGAATTAAGGATCAAAGCTGATTTAAAAAGTGCTCTTGAGAAGTGTTCTTCCTAAAGCATTTTAGCATGATTCCTCATTTGGATCTTAGATCATGAAGAAAAGCCAGAATTCCAAGTGCAAGTAATAAGATTTTCATTTTCCCAATTTTTCCTTTAAGCGACCGGCTAACCTAACCCTGCAGGTAAAAATTTTAAATGTTAATATTATTGGGTAACCGAACCTGACCTAAGCCTGCAGGAATGCCCCTGGCACCGACTGGGGTCGGGACTATAATAACTTTTTCAATGTTTTCTGTGAGTTTCAACATGTGCAAGAAGAGGTTGGTTGGTTTGTTTCCGTCCACTGTTCCGTTGTGATAGACATCCCTTTCTCGAGGATTTGGTCAACAGTTCAGGAATAGACAGGAAAAATCCTTATTATTTTGGAATTGTTCATGCTAATTTAAGGGCCACCAGAGCCTTGCCCAGGAAACTTGGCAAAGACACTCACCCCGAGCAATCCTAACTGAGCTAATTGAGCTTCAGGCTTCAGCAGTCCAGCGCTTCAGCCTGACCTGATAAGTAAGGTTTTATTTACTCGTTTAGCAAGTAACCTTGAGCTACAAAATACAACAATTTTCAATAGATGGCACAAAAAACTTCTGGAATCTATCGGTTGATACAAAAAGCCTTCCATAAAAAAAGTTGATTTACGACGATTTCGTATGAAATACTATAACTTCGATGCAAAAAGTTTCAAAGTAGTCGTAGTATTTTTTTGCCTTGAAAAAAGAATTGACCCTTTTTCCCGAAAAACCCCCCTGATTTTAAGTTTTAACAGAGTGTTGACTCTTTTATTATGTTTTAGCACTGTTTTTTGATGGTATGTGCAGATTTTTCCCAAAAAAGTCTGGCAACATTGTGTTTATTATTTTTCGTTACGTCTATACTCTATGTTTTCAATTTTCACACTTAAGGTTTAAGGAGTTTAGACTTTAGTTCTTTACCTTTTAGAATTACCTACTTAGAAGTTAGATCTTAGTTCCTTACTTCATTTACATTTTCAAGCGTGATATTTTCGTGTCTCTGATGAACAAATCCAACTTTGTGACACGTTATCCATTCTGTTCCCTGCTGATTGTTTCTCTGGTTTTCATCTTTCTGATGCCCTATATAAGGTCGAGCTTCAATTCAGTGTCGCGTCTAATTTTTACAAGACATTTTCACATGGCTACTCAAGAGGTAAAACAGGTTTTTAAAACCTTAATGAATAAGAAGGTCCTGATTTTTTGAGAGAGAATTGCTAATTAAATTATTGGCCAACCAATGCCCCAGGCCTGCCAACCTCTAAGGCCTTTTGAGTCATTTTGACTTGTCTCTCAAATGCCACGAGTCCCCATTAAAGTGCTGAATTTATCTTTTCACAGATCACTCCTGAGCCTTACTCCATGGCCTTCATAACAGCTCCAAACAAAGATGTTGCGAAAACTATTGCTACAGGTTTAGGTGAAGTGGCTTTTAAATCTGGTGATATTCGTGAAAGTCAACACAGGTTTTTCCATTAGTTACTAACAAACTTGCCGCTTGCGTGAATATTATACCTGGAATTATCTCTGTTTATGAATGGGAAGATAAAATCCAGGATGATGATGAGGTTCTTATGATGGTAAAGACCAGGTAACCATCCATCTTCTTTTTGCTCATTATCTGTTTAACTTTTCATTCCTATTTATGATTCTAGGACATCCAGGATCGATGATCTCACCAACTTCGTGAAAGCCAATCATCCTTATAAGGTATGCGAGGTAATCACGACTTCAATTGAAAAGGGCAATAGACAATATCTTGATTGGATAGGCAAAGTTGTGCCTGAGGGTCTATAACCATTGTTAACCTGTAAAATTTATATATAGTTTTTAATCATCTCGGATATAATAAAGACCAAAATTACCGAGAATTTCATTCTCCCAGCAACGTTGAGTAACATTAACTTAATAAGGGATAAATTAGATTTTCTTAACATAAACATAATTAATTTTAGATAGGGTTTGATGTGACAAACGAGAAAAATTGCTAATATCTATATTTATAAAACAGACTGTTTGTACCTACCTGTGTATGTACCTGTGGCTGTGCCCCTCTTTCAGCACCAACCTCACCAAATTTTAAAAAAGACCTCCCCACCAACTCAGGGAAGGTTCTTAAGCTCACTGGGACATTAAATTTTTCTTGGGCAGCGCCGGGCCCCGGTTGGCTAGTAATATATTTAACTGGTTTTTGTCCCATTAAGATGAGACTTCTCAACCTCTTGTTTGTATTCATTATCAGAGATGCTCAACGTACATCCTGTTTTATCAGGTCAGGGTCACCTATTGCCTAGATGTGTGTGAAAGATTTCTCTATGTACTGTTAAAAATTTACCAGATCGTGTACTTCAACTCGGAGGTTTCTGCAGGTCTCACCCTACCAAAACTACATAAAAAGAGTGAAAAAATATCACTTTAATTGAAATTAACAAACAAATGAAACCCTCTTTCAGGCTTTTCTTGAAGTCCTTCTCTGGTCCATTTCTGTTCGCTAATGGCAGAGTCTGGAGGCAAAGGGCATCTAATTCAAACAAACAATTTTTGTTTTTAATTATGAACGCTTTGGCGCTTTTTGTGACTTGTGTTGAATTTGGGCTCATTTTGGTGGGAATTGGGCAGGCCGTCAAGGTAATATCGGTTGGGGCTAGGGCCGTGTACGCGAATTTTTGAAGAAAAATTTAGCTTGTTAAATGTTGATTAATCAATCAGTTGTTATAAGTGAATAATTAAGTACAGCCTTGAAGAGGTTTAAGGCTGGTGCGAACAAGTATTGTCAAACTTGTCATTTTGACGACAGAGAAAATGGCCACAATTTACGACTTAGCACCTATGCAACTATTTGAAGTACCGCAGGAGGACACAACGACCCTTTGCAACATGTGTCATTTGCCAGCCATACCTTTTCCTGAAAGGTAAATAAAGTTTTGAAGATTTACTATAGACAATTTTTTTTCATCTCGGGGTCAGGTAAAGGCAACTTCAAATTAGCCGGGCTAGGTCAGTCATTGCTCGGGTTCATTTGAATTAAAACTTTTCTATATTTAAGTGGATAAAAACATGGTTTGAAGTTGAGTTGCTCCCTTAATTCTCTAGGAATCAGGACTGTGACTTTTCTGTACGAATTTGGTATAAAGAGGGAATCGAGGGTTCCCCAACTAAGGTTTTACAATGAGCGGTATATAATCGTAAGGGCTGTGAGTTTTGAAGTTCAGAGTCCAGGGAAGATTGTACTTGAAAGGGGACTCATAATTAGCTGCCATTACAGGATGGATATAAAATGTAATTTTTTGCTGGGATTCAATTTTCAATGTAGATCTTGTTATATCAAAACAGGCTGTACAAATTTAAAAAGGGTTTCAAAGTACTAAGACTTAATGCAACAAGAGAAACCAGAATTGGATTTTCTAGGAAATACCTATAGTAGACTGGTTGGAATCTAATGGAAAACTTGCATAAATTAGAGATTAAAAAAGAAAATCAACACACAATTCTTTTTGATATTTGAGACATCAAAAGAAAGAGAAACCGATTTTAGAGCAAAAGTAGCAGGGAGGGGTTGAAGAGAGGAGGATATATCCTGTTGAAATGCCCAAGCACTTGGGTGCATGAGTGAATCTCAGGCAAGCCAGACACTTGCAAATTCTTAACTCCTAAATAAGAGTTTTTCCACCTAGGTCTTAGAGATAATTTGAAATTCGAAAGCCCAAAATTATTTGTCTGGGCCATTAGCATTGAAATTGAAGCAAATAACTCTTTACCTTGAACAATTCAATTATCTTGATTCTTAAATAATTTTGAATTTTAGAGTGGATATTGATGCTGGTCCTCTTTACCAATATGCTCATCCAGAGTCTGAGAACGCAAGACTTGACGAGTGTACAGTATACTGTACTCACTATTTCTGCATCTTAGCCTCGCCAGGTATCTTCTTTTACAATAAGACACGCACGCAATTGAGGTCGAAATCTACTTATTAAAGAAGCACAAAATTGAGGAAGATTTTTGAACCTTTCAGAGTTCCTCATCTCTGATCCTGTCAATACATATTATATTTTGTGTTGTATTCTTACCTGGCTCAAAGCCCCATTTGAAGACACGTCTTTTTTGTTTGAATTTACTCGAAATATATTTTCACTTTGAAGATTAAAAATCCTTTGGCAGCTGAAAGAAAAGAAAATGCTTGATAAATAGACATTTTTGGTTGAATTTTCCAGTGGCTTCTATAAATTCAACCTTGTTGGAAGAACTGATGGGGTTTTGCAGTCAACTCACTTTTTCTGTTTATTAGGAATTTCGGTCGAAGGAAAAGATCACGAAGGGATCAAAGGAATTCTTCCCAGGGAAATGATGAAGGAATGGCGACGTGGTTCTAGACTCAAGTGCACATTTTGCGAGCTTAAACATGCCACTATAGGATGTTCTTATTCTAGATGCAGGTTAGTATTTTTCTAATTTTGAGCGCAGATTTATACTGACAACAATCTCACATTAACATTTTTGTAGGAACAGTTATCACTTTCCGTGCGGATTTAAAAACGGATGTACCTTTCAGTTTTTGGGCGACTATTCATCTTTTTGTAATGTCCACGCAAAAAGTCAGCTAGTTTATAATAATCTCACAGAAGGTAATTTGAATTATTGAATGGATGGTTCGAAAGTATTGTTACCAATCTGTTTATTCTCTTAGACCTTTTGGACAAGGATCGTGCGTGTGGTGTTTGTTTGGAAGAGATCCCACATCTTCGTGGAGAATCGAAAGAGGAAAGGGCTAAAAACTTACACGCCCCATGTTGTGGAGGGTGGTAAGAAAGCAGTAGCTTTTCTTACTCGTCTCGATGAAGAATTTGAAAGGTTCTTGAAAGTTTAATTAAAAGTTTTCTGGTGGTTTTAAGGCTTCATCGAGAGTGCATAAAGTCCATGGCAAGGAGTGCAGGATACTTCTTCAAGTGCCCCTTTTGCAACAATAATAAGTCTTTCTTAAGGGAGATGAAAACATTTGGGGTATTAGAATCGCTTACATTTTTATTTCTGCACTCTATTGAGCAATGTATCTTTTATGGTATAATTATTCATTTTAAGATTTTTGTCCCTGAACAAGATGCATCTTGGGAGCTCGAAGGTGATCATTTTGAGGAGCTCGAGCAACGCTACTCCAAATGTGACGCAGAGGTTTGTCTCTGTCCTGCAGGCAGGGAGGATGAAGAAGATTTTACAGAATGGGAAATTGTAAGACGCTTTGCTGTTAATTCGAGACATTACCATTACTCATAGAGTGTTGAATATTGCTCAGGTTCTCTGTAAGACTTGTGGTTCTCAAGGAATACACGTAACGTGTGCTGGTTTGACCCAAAACGACGAGCTTAGTTGGAAATGCAATACTTGTGCTGTTGTCTTAGAGAAGCTGCCGACCAAGACTAAGTACAAATTCACCCACGTGAACCGAAGACTTACATCCAAATCTTACGAGATAAAGTGTAGAAATTTGCTAAATAGTCTCAAAATTAGGTGAGACTTCTGAACAAATGCAATAAAAAAGATCTGTTTCATTTGACAAATGATTGCCTTTTCATATTTTTTACCCCCTTTTTATTATTATTTAATTTTCTGACATTGACAATAGAAAATTCTTCAGATTATCTTTTTTTCAGTGTGGACGGGCAAAGTTTGAAGTTCCTTTCAGAAGGAAGAACCTCAATCCTAGATAGAGGATCCTTCATTTGCCACCCGAGTCGGCTTCCAGGTAAATTTAATTTTCAACCTTATTAGTTCATAGCTTATATTTTCTTTGGGTTTCTTGCATTTAAATATTCAATTTTGTCTCCTTGGTGAGTTTACTCAATTATTTTTTCAATTAGTCGTTTTAGGCGTACGACTAGCCCCGACATCACAAGGTTCTGAAACACCATCAGCTGATTCAAAATCATCTTCCTTTGGATCCCTTCCGAAAATACCAACTGCTGAACCTTTGAAAGTATTACCAATCAACAAGTTGATTCATGAAAATCGGATTTTTGTGCCTCCACTGAAACAAATGCTTCATGACTGCCTTTCTAACCCTCCAATTAAAAAATTGCCACCGACAAGTCAAAAGACTCGCCCTTTTTTCAAATATGGGCTAACTGAGAACATTCAAGATGAGATCTTACCTAGTTTTGATAACAAAACTTTGGATATTGAAAGAAAAAGTCAAACCCAATTGAAAATGTGCAACCCAATTAAACAAGTAAGAGAGGCAAGTCTTAACTTATTTTCAGAATTAAGAACGTCTGAACCATAAGGATGTTTTGAAGTGGTTTTAATGAAGCTTTTGATTTTTTAGAAAAGACCATATCATCGGAAAAGGAAACTGTCTTCAGATTCTCCTCAAATTAACAAGTTCCTCAAAATGTCGTCAGATGAAAAAACCGAAAATACCAGCAACTTTTTGTCAATCGAAAATCAAACTGGCAATAGTAATGCGCCAACTCTCTCTGTTCAATCATCTCAAAAGCTTTTTCAAACATCTATTTTTAGTTTTTTCTCCAAAGAAAAATCTTGCAATAGTTTTTCAACGTCATAAAACGAACTGCTTTTGTTACTTCATCAAATTAAAATTTCGAAGAAAATGTCTAGGTTATGATGTAGAAGTATTACAATATACTTCTAATGATTATTGCTTTTTCGTAATCCGGTCAAATTAATTAATAAAAGCCGATTTTTCAATAGTTGAATTATCTTTACTTATGGCTTCCCTTAAACAGATTGCTGTTCACCCCATTTTTATTCATAGGCAGTAAAGAAGACCCCCTCTACCTTCCTCGCCTTCCACCTCAACATAAGACCCTCCCATTATCCCATAATCCTCCACCCCAGCCGAAAACCTCTGAGGAGACACCCTCAAAGGGCTACTGAGTCTCCCGTCTGAGGTTTGACCTTAATTGTCACCCCTGCATTACAAAGTTGCATACATCCCACTGCAGAAAACCTTTAAAGAGACAACCTCTTAAGTGGACTATAGAACCTGCGGTCTGATGTTTGATCACATCACCACTGAAATCTTGGGATTATTAACAAACAGAAGCAGTTACTGCTAAAGCACAAAGGACTTATTACCTCCAACAAAAAGGCTTTTTTCCCGGGGGTACGAACCGGCAGTCCATAGCCTAATTTCCCCCAAAATCCCCTATATCATTGATTGTGAAACTAGCATTGAGACGGTAACCTCTACGTCCAACCTTCGGGGCAGAGGCAGTGATTGCAAACAAAACTTATATCTGTGACTTGAATCAAAAAGCAATGCTGTTTTATTAAGGTTGCGAAAATTGAACAAAACTTTTTCCGAAAAAATTAAGTGAAAGATGTTCATTCACAGATATCAACAAATATTCAATAAACAAATTTTATTTTTTTCGTTATTTTGCAGAGTTGCAGGCAAGAAAACTGTTTATAGTTGACCGTTTAGGTGCTCAAACAGAAAATTTTAATGTCCGTGGAGTTTCGAATTGGCTGCATTCTCAAATAATAAACTTGCTAAGTTGAATTGTAGCAGAAAAATTGAATAAGCCTTCTACGATGACCAAAGTTCGGCCTGCAGCAAATAGACCTGTTGAACAAGCTTCACTTTCAACCAATGAGCGGATTCTTAAAGAATGCCACCAGGTAGTTGCTCCACAAAAAAAACCTTAACTATCATAACAGTTTTTAAAGATCTCGTTCGAATTTCTTTAAATATCCAAGTCAGTTCCAAAGTATTAAAGGACAATTAAAATTAGAATACTCAGAACATTTTTTTTACTTTCAGCTCTATACTGATTCCGAAAGCGGATTAGTTAGCATAGGTGAAAATCTGGGATTTAAATTGTTGGCGCCACGCAAAAAAATTACGATAATGCTGATAGGCAACCATTCGGCTGGCAAATCATCTTTCATAAATTGGTAAGTATATTAGCTTTCTTGCTTCAAATTAACCAGATGAAGCTCAATGAGTTATTTACTGCAAGGTATCTCGAGGAACATATTCAGCGGACTGGCGTTGCAATAGAGACTCAGGGCTTCTCGTTTGTTACAAGTGGAAGAAAGCGGGAGTCGTTAACAGTAATGATAAAACTATTATGATAATGTTATCAAAAATTTTTGAAGATCTTAGTTTATTCAACTTTTAAAGTTTTGGTTGCTCAAGGGTACTCATTTTTAGGGCAACGCTACGCTTCACTTGTACCCACATTACAAGCCATTGACAGAAATCTCTGGTAAGAAAATCTCCTATCGGGTAATCGTTATTTAAACGATTGCAGATTTTATTTGACCTGATTTTCTTCCTTTCGCATTCTTGATTGTGCAGTATGAGAAATTCGCTTAACACTCATACTAAACATAATACTTTTAAAGGACTGATTGACTACATACAAACGGAAGTCTCGACTTCAAAGCAGAAGAAATTTCCACTTATATCGTTTATTGACACACCTGGTAAGTTTAAACAATTTGTTTGGTATCATACCACATATCATTTGACTAAAGTTATTGAATGTGTTTATTTAAGGCTTGGTTGACGGTGACATGAATTATCCCTTTGATGTCAACAGGGCGCTTCTATGGTTAGGGGACCTTGTTGATCTTATTTTTGTATTTTTTGATCCCATTGGACAGGTAAACTACCTTTAAGCAAAAATTTTGTATGCTTAGGTAACACAGAAGATCTTGAAAAACTGTAATTCACTATTCTTGCAGGCACTTTGCAAGAGGACTTTGAACATCGTAGAGGCTTTGAGTGTGAGGCATTCCGACAGGTTTGTACTTCTTTTGTAACAAAAAATATTACCTAGCTATAACCATAGGGGTAAAAATACACTTTTAATCATTTGCCAGCTAACCACTCGTCTTTGCAAGTCATTTAGTTTTATCTTCGTTTTCATATTGTCTATCAATTTCATGTTGTTGAAAGTTCTATTAAAGAGTCTTATCTTCGTATTAAAATTTTTTAGAGCAAAGTTTAATTAAATTAGTTTCACAGGCACAGTTAATGATAAATTAAACTTCTTTTCTTGCCATTGAAATAAAAATAAAATATTGGTATTTCATGATGAAGTAGACTTATTATTTACATTTACATTCATTCATGGCTTTTATTTTTTTTATCTTTTAAAGTGCGCATTGCGAAATAAATTATTAAAGGCACACTTTAAGGTTGGGAATATTTTTGTTGGATTTCGGTCTCATTATTCTCACAATGTAGTCACATAATGGAATGTTACAAGCCTTTTTAACTTTAGTTTGGATAGCTGATTGATACCAATCTCTCGGTGGTTTTTTTTTTGCTCGATTAAAACCTTTCAAAGATTGCACACTACTTTTTCAGAATGCGATTTTACCTGTCAAAGGCCGACGAAGCTGGTCATGAATCTGACAGACAGCGTGTAATGATGCAAATAGTTCAGGAACTTTGCAAGCGACCTGGTATGTTTCACATTAAGTATCCTTCATGGGGTATTTTCACCAAAATATTTTTAAAAATTACTAATCGAAACTTGTTCTTTTTCTCCACTCGTTATTTTTTATGTTTACTATTTTTCAGGTCTCAACAGAACAGGGTTCGATATGCCGACAATCTACATACCAAATCCGAACAAGGTGTGAAATAATTAGAGATGGGCCCTGACCCGACCCGAGCTTACTTTTGACCCGCAGTAAATAAGAGGCCGACCCGGGTACTTTCCGACCCGATGCGATTTTTTTGACCTGAAGGGATAAAAATTGAAAAATTTGACATTTTTAGGGGAAATTTTCCGAATTCTAACCCAAACCATAAATGGCTGACCCGACCCGAGCCTTAAAAAATTGACCCGACCCGAGCCACAGAAAATTGACCCGACCCGGGTCAAAAATTTTTGACCCAGACCCATCACTAGAAATAATGCTTTGTTTGGTCAATTTAAAAGAGACAAAATTATTTGAATTTTAGACAGTGCGTTGCGTGAACCAAATAGATGACGTTTGTAAAGATATCGAAAAAACGATAAACCAGGTTAGTCAAAAAAGTATTTTACTGCATTTTCCATGATATTTAACTTCTTCTTGAAATCTTCAGACAATACAAAATACTCTTAACGCTCTTGAACGTGACTGTGATGAAATAGGACTAAGGGTTGATAAGGCAATTGAAGAAGATAACCAAGCAAGGTATAATTAGCTTAGCAAGTGTTTTGTTCTAAAGTAAAAAACTTTGTTTGAATCATTGTAATGTATTTTTCTAGCTCACACAATCAACGAGTTTTTCTCAAAAGTGCTTTTCTTTACCTTTTTGGTTGCATTCTATTCTCCCTCTTTGTCCTGAACTCCGCTGCATCATTTCTTCCTGAAAGTCTTCTAATATCATTGATGGGGAAAAACTTGTACGAGAGTGTTAAATTACCTCTGGTAATTTATTTTCAAACTTGTTCACAAAATATCAAGCATTTAATTTAAATTAATATCTTTCTAGCAGTCTATCAGAGCACTGGCCAAGATTCTCCCACAAAGTATCACAGGGTACATACCTATTGGATTGTTGTGCCTTTCATTAGCACTGATAATTTCTGCAAGATTCTCTTCCAAAAAGTCTACAATGACAAGAAAGAGGAAAAAGCTTTTGCTAGACCAGCAGGACTTTGTTACAAATGTCGTCAAATCTAAGAAGGTAACAAAAAATTGCTACTTTTTTACTATTAAACTAATTTTAAATAAAGGCTTTGTACCTCTACTTTTTTCGTAGCAAAATCTCTACAAAGAATATCTCCAGCAAGCTGTCTCTGATCAGGACCTTTGACCATGTCTTTGTCAGGATAATTTATTTCCAATTGTAGAACTAGATAAAACCTACAAAATTATTTTTATAGTAGCAGACGTTTTAGTAAGATTGTCAATCATGAAGTGAAGCCAAAATTCTTTTAACCAAAATTTTTATTTGAAATGTAAAAATTTTGACTGTATTATTTGAAATAAATAAATATTTACAGATTCTCAATACTCCGACCACAAATTGAGCCACCTATCCTAAAATACTACCCATTGGCAATCTATTTTTTTCTCTTGGAATGGCAGAACATTCTCGTAAATAAATCTTTGGACAAGTTTTCTTTTCAGTCAACCTTCTGCCGAGAGATAGTATTCGTTTAGTTAGAGAGGAGATTGTTTGCAATTGAAGGTGTTATCTTGTGCACCTACCACCGCAGCGGCCCCTAATTCGCTTCACAGCAACGCAAATAAGACCAGTAATGAAAACACTCTAAGCCTTATGTTATGAAGAAATGACCATAATAGAGGTGGCCTTACAAAGAAAAAAATTTGACAAAGAAGCTGAATATGTAACCGTCATGGCCTAAAAGAAACTAAGCCTTGATTCAAGATTGGTTTCTTGGACAAGCTCGGAATACCCCAAAATGAAAGTTGATAAAATTCTTGCCTGGCGTATCTGGAAGTTGGTGGGCTAAGTTCGAACTCCTGGAAACTCAAAAAATTCGTACAAAGAAACTGTAGTAATCACTCAACTTTTTTATTGACTCATCCATTAATCTTAAGGTACAAGTATTTTTAAAGAGTCGTAAAGTGGACTGTTTCGTTGAAAAGGCATAACGAAAGCTTACATTTGAAATATTTAAAATTTAAATAGAAATCTATTAAAGCTTTTGAAAGAATTTCTTCCATAATAAAATTTAAATGCCCCCAGCTGCTTGAATGTAGGGAGGCACTTTTCTGGGACTGCCGTTCGGACTCATGCAGGATTTTATAGGGGACATGATTGTGTGTGAGGGAGTAGATCCGTTGCTGGGTTCGGAACAGGGATCTCGTATCTTGTCAAGCACTTTGTTCACTATGTTAGTATAAAGCTGAGGGCAAGTTGCTAAATCCTGAAAAAAACAAAATGAGCCAAGGGAGATATGTTGAAGATCATGATTTTCGTACCTGGTCAACGTTAACAACCAACACTTTAGCTGGTAATTTTGAACTATCTCCCAACAACCACTCTTCGTGCAATTTGTGCAAGTCTTGGAGATACTCTAAAGGTATGACCTGAAACATCTGAAATTGAACACCTGATCCCAAAAGTGCAAATGATTTTCAACCTTTTCTTCATTTCTGGCTCTAGCCTTGACCCTTTCCCAGGCCACTTCGGGGTTGGTCCTTAGGTAGACAATAAGGTTGACGCCTAAGTTGATTTCTGGACTTGACGTAAGGAACTCAAACCAGGCGTTGAGGACACCAAATTCGGAGCTAGCCAGTTTACCCTCGCGCCAGAGATTTTCAACGAAGCAGTGACGCGCACTGTACAAACTTCGCTCCATCACCTACATTCCAGACATACATTATGGTAAGAAAAACCATCATGAATGAAACGTAAGATCCCACTAACCTTGTATTTTATACTCGGAGAGGATGGTTTTTGACAATGAAGTTGCGTCATAGTGAGCTGGACGTAAGACTGAAACGTCAGGCTGTGTCTCAATGGGTCCTCGTACATCAGCTAGAATGGATAAAAAGTAGCACAAAATTTGGAAAGGAAAGCAATTAAACTAACCTGCAACAAGTTGTGCTTTCCATCAACGTTGCACCACTTGGAGATGGGCTCAGCTAACACGTCAACATTGGCCAAGCTCGAAAACTGGTTGAGAAATGTCGACTTACCAGAACCAATATTACCCTCAACGACAATTGTAAAAGGACAGGTACCAGTTTCAGAAGTCATCTTGGAAATTTTTCATTCTAATCTATTTAATTATAAACTATGTGTTGGTGCTATATCACGGTTTTTTGTTATATTGCAAATTCAGCAATCGTGAATTGTCATGAACTCGTAAATCCCGCCAAACTGACGGAAAAAGACAAGCGCTTCAATTTCAAAATGTTTTATCTTTCAGCGCTATGCGCCAGCGTCGTTCTTATATTTTTGCCCGGCTAACTTACCGAAACTGACGTCACCTAATTCTTGCATTTCCAATTTAAGTCACCGTCGACCGCGTAGATAAACAAAACAGTAGAGGAAACCGCAAAAAATGAGGAAAAAGGTTTTTTTGGAAAAC
>Ga0194133_10002763_pt1 | contig 26361 bp, 13 predicted proteins | sample TA2KigOf40mmetaG_FD_155448 | JGI IMG/M metagenome (GOLD analysis project Ga0194133, IMG submission 155448) | Freshwater microbial communities from Lake Tanganyika, Tanzania - TA2015055 Kigoma Offshore 40m | ecosystem: Environmental > Aquatic > Freshwater > Lake | place: Tanzania: Lake... | reverse complement strand
ACAGAGACACTGATTTGAGTTTTTGTCTCAGCTGGTGGGGGTTAATGCCCATCGTCCAGTCAAAATTGATTTTCTTCATCATCTCGAGTCTGTTAGTGAAGGCATTCCTTCCTATCTTCAGTCTTGACGTGTCGGGAAAAGTGCCGCGACCTGGCCGACGATCGTTTATGTAGCATTTTGTCGTAAGCTGATCAGAGATTCGAGGGCCCATTTTTCCAAGATTTGTAAGGGTTATTGCCATTTTTGCATTGCAATAGTTTGACCATTGGGAAGGTGTGGCTCTCTTGCATTGATTTGTGACTTCATTTCTTGAGAGTTTGTTTCTAAAATCGCCTAGTACGATTCTCATCGCTCTGAAGTGTAGAGAATTCAACAATTTAAGATGCCTTGCGGATGTCTGCATGTTGAGCCAAACAGGGGCGGCATAATAGAGGAGGCCATATAAATGGGCAGTTGCAACCTTCAAAAGGTCTGCCTTGTTAAGTACTTTTCGGAGGTATTTGAGTTTTCGCAATATTAATCTTGAACGATTTATAATTCCTCTTATGTGTTTATCCCAGGTGAGGTCTTGTTCGAAGGTGATCCCTAGGACTTTAATACTCTTCGATGGTTTAATGACCTGATTTTTCACTGTAAGAGGCTTATAATCTTGCTTTTTTCTACTGAAATAGATCAGTTCTGTTTTCTCTACATTGGTTATCATTCCAATGGTATTTAAAAAATCATCATGAAGTGTCATTGTATGTATGTATGTATTGTTTATTTGTCTAGCGCCAGACGGCATGAAGACTCAATTTTACAGACATTTAAATTATTTGCGAGGAATCTAAACAGTAGGAATTTATAATAAAATTGCGATGAGCGTTGGTTTTCGCTATATTATAATGTGAGAGGCGTCGTAGCTTTAATTTTGGTCTTGAAGAGAGCGTGGGTCATGTTTGACCAGGTGAATGGAATCGTTTCGGCGATGTATTTGGATCGATTGACGAAGCTCGATTTCCCGATTCTTTTTTGGCTGGTATCAAAGAACCCAATAGGGTCAGGGAATCTGGAAAGTGAAAAGGCTTGGTCAATAAATCTGATTGTGATGGTGGTGTTGGATGGATCAGAGTATAGTCTATGCAACATAATGGCGTCGTTTATTAGCCTTAGCGAGTTAAAGGATCTCAATTTCGTTCTTCTACAAACTTCAAATCTAGATAGCAACCTTCTAAAGTCGCCACAATAGAATCTGTAGGTTTTGAAAATTACACGATCTAGTTTTTGACACTGTCTTTGTGTCAGGCAACCTGCCCAGACCGGAGATCCATAAACAAAGTGGCAAAGAAAATTACTCTGAACTACTTTTAAAAATAAGGTGTCTGGCAAGATGAAACGCAGAATGCGTAGAGAGTAACCGACACTGTTTGCTTTTTTAATTACTTGATTAACTTGATTATCCCATGAAAGCATCGAGTCAAAAATGATGCCGAGGATTTTCATTTTGCTTGCAGGTTTAACTGGGTTGTTATTCAAAGTGAAGGTGGGGAGTGCATTTTTGAAGCCTAGAATCATAATTTCTGTTTTAGAAGGATTACAAATCATTCCTAATTTTTGAAGCCAGCCAACGTGTCCTGTAAAAATGTTTTCTATATCAATTTTTGCCTGGTTGATGTTATCTTTGAAGGGCAGGACCACATATGTGTCATCGGCATATGCAAGGGTGAAAGTTTCTGAATTTAATTCTTTGATTTTGTTGGCTAGATCATGCATGTAAATATTAAATAGCATAGGACCCAAAACACTACCCTGAACACATCCAACACCAATTTTGAAGATATTACTGTTGCAACCATTAACATCTACAAAGGCTTTTCTACCAGTGAGAAAACTTAAGATGCATTTAATGATATATCTTTCGACATTAAGATTGAGTAGCTTTTGGACTAGTAAATTTGGCCGCAATAAATCAAAAGCGGCCGTGAGGTCGACGGAATAAAGAATTGCTTTGTAAGATTGATCTAACTTTGTAGCTAGATAATCTTGTAAAGTGAGACATGCTGTGGTTGTCGACGAACCAACTCTAAAAGCATGTTGATGCTCACCAAAAATAATATCAGGGTCTTTGTGCTTGATTCTGTTGACTAGACATCTTTCAAAAAGTTTACTCATAGAGGAAATATTGCTGATAGGTCTGAAGTTATTTATGTCAGTTTTGGAGCCTTTTTTGTGGATAGGAACTATTCGAGCAAGTTTCCAAGATTTAGGTAAGCAGCTCGAGTCAAGGATATTATTGAACAACCAACATAAAGGTTTTACCACAGCCGTTTGTAGATGTTTTAAAACAATACTAGGTATTTCATCAAACCCTTGAGCTTTGCTACTTTTCATTTGATGTAGTGCAGTTGTGATTACTTCTTCATTTAGGTAAACAATTTCATCATCACCAACGTGGAGGTCCGGGATGTCAAAAACCTCGGCTGCAGACCCTTCAACAAGGTTATTAACTTTGTTCTGGAAAAAACTAGCAAATTCATTAGCAATAATACCCGAGTCGGTAACTACATTATTGTTAATTGTTAGTGAGTTAATAGTGTCCGTGCCCTTTCCCACCAGCTCGTTGATTGCCGACCAGTACTGTTTAGGTGACCCATTAAGTTTGCCTGACAGCTCTTTTTTCCTTTCAAGTTTAATTTCAAGATTATATAGTCTGGAGATTTCTTTTAAACAGTTGTAATCATTAATGTCTCCAGTTCTAGTCCATTTTTTGTATGCCTTACGTTTTTTGTTTTTTAGAGCCTGAATTTTAGGTGAAACAACAGCATTCACTGAATTAATTGTAACAGTTCTTTTGGGCACGACTTTATTGAGTGCGGTACAGATTGCGTTTGTAATAATCAAATTGATGCTTTCAGGGTTGTGATTATGAATGTTGATACCTTTGAAGTTAGCATTGAATTCCTTAGTGATGTTAGTTTGTGAGTAGTTACGCCAATCTAAAAAAGAATAGAGTGTTTTAGTTCTGTTAGGAGGAGGTTTAGGGTTATGCGGTTTGACTTTGATAATACAGTGGTCGCTTGCCACGTTGAAACATGTATTGACATTAAGGGATGGAATATTAGAGAAGACTAGGTCAATCAACGAGCTTTGTAACCTTCCAGCTACCATTCTTGACCGGGTTTGATCTCTTACCAACTGGTCAAGAAAATGATCTGTAGCCCATTGATCTAATTCATTCTTGAATGGACCATTATCATCAACTGTGTAATTAACATTGAAGTCACCAATAAAAATATTACTTTCGCCTCGACTAGAAATGAGATTTAAGTTATCAATTAGCCTATTGAAATTGGTTCTTAGGCTTTCACCTTCAAAGCATTTAAATGGCCGGTAGAGACCGACCACTACATGTCCCATTTCAGAATTAGAAAGGACAATGATGTCGTTATGTTCATGTTCAAGATTTTGCAACCTGACAAACTTATTAGAGTACCAGCAGGCAATTCTCGTCTTACCCCTGCTTACTAGCGTCGGTCCACAGCAAAAATTGTAACCCTCAATCTTAAAGCAATCAAGGTTTCTGTTATTCAAGATATCAGCCTCAGCTATGAACACGACATCAGGCTTTTCATTTTTAATAAGATCTTTAATCAGCATAAATTTTTTGACTAAACCGGCGGCGCAATTCCAATAATAAATAGACATTTTCAGGTAATTGAGGAAGTTTATTAACTATCGATAGGAAGGAAACAATGAATGGAACTAAATAAGTGAGTCCTGGTCATCCATATCTGAGATACCAGAAGCATTCGAAGAGGGTAATCTTGGGGGGGAATATTCAGTAATCCGGTTGTTTGAATTCAGATATTCGATCCAAACACCATAAATTTTCTTATCAAGTTGCCACTTTTCAAGGGTCTTTCTTACATATCCCATCCAACTAATTTGGGGATTCTTACATTCTTTTCTTACATGTCCAGGGCCATAGCACATTCCACATTGAATTGGTTGGCCACGGTACTGAACAAACATTTTCCTGCCAAACGCAGGGAGCATAGATGGGACATGTTTTTTCAATTTCATGAGAACTTCAACCGAATCACTCTTATAGTTGGGGATTTTATCAGAAGGTTTGTACTCTGGTGTGCCTTCGATGGTACCGAAGACCGAAAGCCATTGACAAATTTGATCTATGGTAAGATTAATGCCAGTCTTTTTGATTGTGACAACAATCGACTCTCCAATTTGTGGCGGTGGTCCAAGAGGGGTGAAAATCTTCCCTTCAAAGGTATTATCAGCGATCTTGAACTTGAAGTATTTGAAACTAAAGGAATAATTAATGGTGATTGAGATAACGAACAAAAAAAAAATTTTTGGGGGCATATAAAAATTTGCTGCTTAAAAAGATGATATTTTTGATGTAATGAAAATGAAAAATTGCGATAGAAGAGGGGTGTAGAATTGGGGAAAAAAGAAGTTAGACTACCTTTCAATGTTGATTTGCACAGGGTCTTTCAATTTGAAATTAAAGCCGATACCGCGGTTTTGTGACTTGATCACAGCTATACCAAACAGGTCATCGAGGTCGACTTCAAAAACTTGCCTAAGGATTTCAAGTGAATCCTCTTCATCTATAAACGGCGCGACCAGTTGTTCACCGTTAACAGCAACAATCTACAATATTGTTTACGATAATTTGAGAGTGAGTGAAAAAGGAAGGATAACTACTAATTAAATGGTACCTCTGTGCAGATTAAATCAACAGTATCTTTGGATTTTGCAACTTCATCATCAAAATTAGACTGATTCATTCTCAGAGTTTTAACACTTGATTCAGAGGGAAAAGAATAGAGCTCGCTTGAAGATTCACCGGACGTGAGTGGCGTTGAAAAGAAAAATGGAGTGACTGATTCAGGAGTTGATATTGTTGAAGGAAATTTAACTTGAGGTTGATTCGGTGAGTTTAAAGCTCTTTTATTTTGCGATGACATTGCCTTATCGAATCAATTCACTTTGCATCAACACTGATGCAGCAGTGGGCCAAGCGAGTTCGGTGTACGCCTTTAGCAGTCCCCCGCCGGAGTGTGCTTAGTGCAGTGCATCGACCGCTTAGCTTGGAAGAGAACCAAAAACCACAAGAAAAACCAAAACCGCAAGTGCTGCAACCCGATCACTCGCTAGTGCACGGGTCTTTGAACATGCAGTGGTAGAATTCCCTGTTGTACAGGTGGAAATGGGGGATCAAGTTATAGAATTTTAGATGAATTGTTCCCACAACACTCACTCCACAGGAAAAATGAACAGGGGCGCATTCAATATTCACATTTAGGCTTGTAGCTGGGTGAGTCAAATATTTGAGGCGATCAGAAAAAATTTTTTGAAACGATAAATTTCACGACGCTCGAGGTCCGCCACTTAGTCGCTCACGATGGAAAATTAGGCATTAGTGGCTGCCAATCACCGTAAATGATCTACTTGAGCTCAGAAAAGGGCTAGGTAACGTAGGATGATTTGCACAAATGTTACTAAGTTGGTTTGCCGTCTCAAATTCATAGCCTTATTGAATGTAACAGTGCCACACACAGTGCACAAGACATAGAGGTTAGTTTTGGTTCGCTAGAAAATGAAGAACACTTGTTGTTAAAGAACAGATCTCGCCCTTAAAAAAGGAACAGCAAGGCTAGTTTTCAGCGGTGGTGATCCCTTGGCATCTAGCAGCCTAATGCGAGTGCTGCGAAAGCGTGCCTGGTGGATGACAGGTCTCGCCCTTAGAAAGGAATGGCAAAGCTAGTTTTCAGCGGCGGGAAGACTTTGGCATCTAGCAGCTTAATGCGAGTGCTAAAAAGCGTGTCTGATCTACAAGTGTTGGGTATTTGCTAGTTGAGGGATTTATTACTTGGTTTTACATTCCATTCCCACCTCACTTGAGGAAGCAACGATTGGATTTAATCAATCAGCTTGATGTGGGTGTACAGATTTTAAGTACGTGATGGGATGTCAAGAAAGAAAAATGTTGATTTAAATTTGTGTTAGATGAAAAGAAAAAAGTGAGAGAACCAATCTTTAACCTAAGTTTATGTCGATAACGCTACACCTTTTTGGCCAATTAGACATGAAACATGGATTCCAGACTTAGATTATTTAAATTTACGGCCCGGCCCAACAGAGTACTTTCGGTCAAAAAACAGTGAAAAGGCATCGAGTCACAAATTCAGAGTGCTTGGCTTGCCTATTGTGAAAATCGCGGCTTAATATACAAGGTTTGGCTCGAGCAGACGATCGATCCCACAAAACGCGCAAAAAATTTTCGGATTTTGAAAAATTATTTTGATCCGGAAAAATTTAAATGTTGAATTTCAGCGTTTTATGTGAGAAAAATGAAAAACTTTACTAAATGAAAACGACTCACCCAGATTTAATGGATTGAAAAAACGAGTTCAAAATCTTAATTGGCAGCTACAAACCAACTTTTTCAAATAAAAATATTCACTCTCTTTCAAACACGTCTGATCGCCTCGACACGCACGCACTCTTCCAATTTTTTTGGTAGTGCATCTGCGTCCTGATTGCTGACACAGATGTAGGTATCATCAGCATAAGAAGTTATGAACACATCAGGAGGTAGCACCGATTCAAGTCCTGCCAGGTAAAGTGTGAATAGTCGCGGTCCCAACACCGACCCCTGCACACAGCCAAGATTAAGGGGTTTACTGACTGACATCACTTCACCAATCTTAACTCTAAAGCTTCTCTCAGTGAGGAAGTCGAGTAGGATGTCCAGTAGGCCCTGTGGGATGACACCTTGTAGTCGATCTTTGAAGATATCCGGTCGCAGTAAGTCGAACGCGGCCGTAAGGTCCAGGCTATACATTCCAACCACTCTATTCATGTCCAACTCTTTAGCTACATGGTCTTGAATCTCAATCATTGCAGTTGTGGTGCTTCTTGCAGCCTTAAACCCATGCTGAAATCTGCCATCAAGTTCTCCTAATTTGTCCAACTTTCCCAATATGATCTTCTCAAAAAGTTTGCTGCAGCTGTTAAGATTGCTAATGGGTCTATAGTGTGATATATCAGTCCTGTCACCCTTTTTATGGATGGGTGTGATGACTGCAGTTTTCCAGCTTAAAGGTATTCCATTTTGAATCGCTGAATTGAAGAGTTCAATAAATGCTTCAGGAAAGTTTGTGCCAAGATCTTTTATGATTTTCATCGGGATTTCATCAATACCACAGCACATTTTGGATTTTAATAGTCTTGAGGCTTCCATAATTTCAAGGGTTGTTATACAAGTGGCATTTTGATTTTGGTTTTGTTGCAGGATCATTGCACTTGGACTGTAGTTGTTAGATAACGTCCTGACCTTGTTTTCAAAGAACGATGCAAAAGCTTCACATAGTTGACCTTTGTCATTTGTCAATTTATTGTTGAGGTTCAGCTCGATTTCATGCTTTGATTGAGAACCCTCCAGGTCAGAAATTACTTTCCAGAAGCACTTTGAGTTGCTTCCTTGGAGCTTAGTTTGTACTTGTTGTTTTCTGGATGATGAGATTCTTTTCTTGATTTTCTTGTTTAGATCACTAATAATGGAGGCTGTGTGTTCATTTTGGGAACGATTAAATTCCTTGAGCAGTCTTTTTCGCTTTTTCTTGAGCTTCTCAAGGGTCTGATCCAGAATATCAGACGCTCTAGCTGTTCTAATCACTCTCACAGGGCATATTTTGTCCAGAGCTGCAGTGATGCTGTTGGCAATATGGTTGGAAAGTGCCTCAGCATTTAGACCAACAGCCGGCTTAATCATTTCTTCTTTCAGGCGTGCTGCATTATAACCTTGCCAGGTTCTTCGCAGATGCTTTTCCCTAATTATATTGGGCTTTGGTTGATGAGAATAAGCATGGACGACTTTGTGATCACTGGTAAGCTTATCGCTCAACTTTACCTTGATTTCAGCTCTACTGAATACTAAATCCAGTCTGGATTCTTTAATGACATGGGATTCATTTTTTAGAACTAGTCGCTCCCATGTATTATCATTAACCAATTGGACGAGGTCGTTTTTCATAGACCATTCGTCCAAGGAGTCCCTTTCATGTGAGGTTTTATTTAGATTAATGTTAAAATCTCCTCCTATGATTAATTCTTTGCAGGTACTCGAGAGTGTGTCTAAGGTTTCAAGTAATTTTGCCAGGTAAGTGTTCAGTGTGTTACCAGCTACTTGTTTAAATGGTCTGTACGCTCCAATGATCCTCACATGGTTGTTTTCAAGGGCAATTATTTCGAGATCGTCACATTCAATTTTAATGTGTTTAAAATCAATGCCAACTTTTGAAAAACAGGCCAGTCTACTTTTGCCGTACTTGATAGTGTTGGACATTACTAAGTGATAGTTTGGCAACGCAATCCATTTTGTGCCTTCTTTAATCTCAGCCTCTGAGATGAAAATAATGTCAGGATTGAATTTTTGTGCAATATATTGCACAGATGACATTTTATTAGAGATCCCACCACAGCAGTTCCAGTAGATTACATGAGCCATTCTTTCAGTGCACTAATGGTTGATGATGGTCGTTGTTTATCAGAAAGCTTGTTTTTGTTTTGTTTTCCAGCTGCTGGAATCTGGGCTAACCAACAGTTTGGAAATTTTGTGACGACCACTGGACTAACCAACAACTTGGATTTTTGAAACGATCGCACCTTCACGATGGTTATTGGAAACCGTGATTTAGAAATTTTGCACGATCTACAGGTAAGATCAATAATTAAGCACACTCTGAATATTTGTATTTATTCTTTGTTAATTAGGCAAGAGTCATGAGGCAATTTGACCTGTTGAATGAACTCAGCGTTGAGATTCGTGCTTTGTATCGTCTACGTACCCAGATTTTGCAAAGGGCTAACCCTGATGAGTCAGAACTTCTTGAGGAATTGAGCAGAGAGCTTACCGAGGCAAGCGAGTTGAGATTCAGAGTACAGAGATGGCTAGTCTCTGTTGCCAGAGGATTTTTGAAAGATTTAACCCCAAAGTAATGCTCAATGAAAAATAAAGATTCAGATCAAGACTTGGTTTATTTATTTTATCTCAAAAAATCGAAGTATATTTGGTTAATTTAGAAATCAGTAAACAGACCAATTTTTTGCAACTAATATTGTTGGAGGACAAAACTTCTGCTGTTGCCACGACCGCGGCCACAACCTCTACCGCGATTTCCTCTCCAGCCTTGGTAACCTCGACGTTGACCCCACTGGTTTTGAGTATTTTGGTTTGTTTGATTGCCTTGGTTTGTTTGATTGCCTTGCACTGATTGAGTCGTGTTTGATTGAGATTGAGAGCCCTGAGCTTGTTGATTTTGACGATTAATTCGGCCAAATTCGAGTACCTGACGAAGATCTGCGTTTTCTTGGTATTCGGGATGATACGCCTTAAGCGAGGTCATCCAGCCATCAAACAGGTGTTCATCAAACTTTCCAGATTTCAACAATGAAGAGACGTACTCCAACCAATCAATTCTTTGCTGTGATGTGCAGGTTGCATTAACATGGCCTTGACCAAAACATCTCTTGCATTGTTTTAATTGACCTGGGTAACTGACGTGTATTCGTCTGCCCGCGATTGGAAGTATCTCAGGTATATGAGACTTCAGTCTAGCGTTGATGATGTAGTTGTCTTCACCCACTCCTGTCGACTTGTTGACAGTGTATCTAAAAATACATCAAAAATGAAATATTTCTTTGATTTATTTAACAACGAGTGTTAGGTAGCGAACACGGTTCGACTTACAATAGATACTTTGATGGGTGAAAAAATTTACCTGAATTCACCCTCTGTTTCTCCAAAGGGTGCAATCCAGTCTCTCATGTCAGCAAGTGAGGCCTTGAAGAAAGTCTTGAGAAAAGTAATTGGAACTAGATCACCGAGGTTGTAGGTGAGAGTTCCAAAGTCGACAAGACGTGCTCGAAAGAGATCAGTGCGCAATGTACCCTTTTTTTCAAAGTTAAATTCCTCTGATGTGCTCAAGGATAGCAATTTAACAGGGTCTTCAAGGATGTAAGTCACTGACAGGCACCTGCCAGATTGAGCCTCACAGGACTGTTGCCTCAGGTTTTTCTTGTCTCCTCCAATAATCTTCCAAATTTCTAGAAGATCCTCAGCGCTCAAGACGCGATCGAATATTTCACCATTGAGTTTGAAAATCTTAGATGAAAGAATGATTAAAATCAGATATTTGAAAGAGTGGAAGATTGACTAGTATACCTCAATGTTGACCAGTCTTACAAGACCATTTTCAAGATCAACTTCCATATCTCTGACTTCTTTTTCTAGCATCTTGAAGCGTTCACTCTTTGGTTTGTCTTGAATCTCGAGTTCAAGGTCGTTGGTCGGCGTGATCGACAATGCGTCTGACGAACTGCTTTCTGATTCAGAGTTTTCCTGACTGTTTGCTTGACTACAGGAGCTTGATGATGAAGTTGAGCTGTCAGTTTTTCTATTGTTTAGAACTCTGTTACTACTGCGAAGGATTTTTCTGACCTTGGCCACGACCGCTGGAGATTTTAATATTTCGTCCACCAACCTTTCTGATTCAAGGCTAGGTTGATTTCGTGTTGATGTTGACCTTTTAGAGAGGTACGTTTTGATTCGTTTGGGGAGCTCCTCGTTCACTTCGGGTCTTCCGTCACCGTCGGAATCTTTCTTTCTCTTCGCCATGAAAAGATTAACTTTTCATGAAAACTTTTTTACTTTTTCCAAACATCCAAAAACTTTTGGTGTTTGAAAAACAGTATAATCAGTTCAATTTTCAACATATAGACTTTGAAGAACGTGAGTTTTCGACCAATAACGATTGGCACGATCAAAAACGACGGTTTTTGATGAATTCTTTAGCAGGTTCTCGTGCGCGCGAGTCAGCCAATCAGTGACAGCATAAAATGAGTACAACAAATGGACACTGCGAGATACTGAGAGTTCCTTTAAATCAAAGGTAAGAGAAGATCCACTACGTGGACTTATCTGGTATCTTCTAAATCGTCGCAATTTGTCCCTGTTTTGTAGACTTCAGTGGTGTACTCTCGCGTTGCTTTTTTAAAGTCACTTTTATGGCACTTCCAGAGCTTCAGTTTGGACACAACTTTGCACAGGCAATCCAGGCCACTTTGATTCGCTGCTGACCAATTTTTAGCTTCAACGGTGGAGAACTTCCAGAGATATTCAATTTTCTTCCGGCACCGGTCGAAAACACGTCTTGACACGTTCGTTTGTTTTCACTGCTCACTCACAATGCTAGTAGAAAAATAAAATAATAATCATGGATTGTCAAGACCTTGAAAATTCAGAGCAAAATTCATCAAAGGATTTTTCTGACTTGCCCAAAACCACATTTGATGATGTGTTGAAAGAATTAGGAGAATTTGGACCTTACCAGAGAAAAATCTACATCCTACTATGTTTGGTAAAATAACAGTTGTTTAATATATCCCAAATCATTTTGCTAAAAATGCTGTAATTTTTTTTTTTGTTAGCCAATAACTTTTAGCGCAGTGCACAGTTTGGCATGGGTATTTCTTGGAGCTATGGTACCTCATAGATGCAAACTTCCAGATGAGCCTTTGAACTCCTTATATGACTTTAATGGTGAAAAAATTATTTGCTAGGATGTATATCTGATTTGAAAGTTTATTTTGTCAATTTAGGTTTGAACTTGAGCGTAATGATCCCTTACGAAGACAATCAGCTTTCTGAATGTAGCAGATTTGATGATGTTGATGATATGCAAGAAATTCCTTGCAATCATGGTTGGATTTATGACAAGTGGGGTTTAAGCTTTTATCTAAATTTCACAAAATCAATGATTAAAATTTTGTGATTTTAGGACAATTTTTGGCAGTAGCACTATTATAGAGTGGAACTTGGTTTGTCAAGATCAATGGATGAGAGCCTCTGGACAAGTAAAATAATTTACCATCAATTTTTGACTAAACCTCCAACTTAAAGATCATTAACGTTATCGAATATAGAGTGTGTTTATGGCTGGTGCTTTAATGGGATCATACATATTTGGGAAAGCATCGGATAAGTTTGGGAGAAAACCGACATTCATTTTCTCCTCTGTTGCTCAAGCTTTGTTTGGATCAATAGCAGGAATAATGCCAAGTTAGTTATCTTGAAAATTTTCTGGCATTTTGTGACAATTGCTTTCTTCTAAGGTTATTGGACCTTCATTTTCACACAAATGATTATTGGGATGGCAACATCTGGAGTATTTGTTATTGCAAATGTACTTGGTATGGAGATGGTTGGATCCAAGTACAGACTTTTTGCTGGAACAGTTTGCCATTATTTCTTCACCTTTGGTTACTTCATAGTAGCACTAGTGGCTTATTTTCTAAATAAAGACTGGAGGCTTCTGCAGGTCAATGTTGTTGTTACACTTTCTAGGGGGATTTTTAATACTTTAGCTTTCCATGATAGATTGCTTTATCTGCACCTGCAGCCATTTTTATAATTTATTGGTGGTATATACCTGAATCTGTGAGATGGTTGATAAGTAAAGGTAGTTGAGTTTTAAACAAATTAGTTAGTCTTTTGAGTTGCTTAATTTTAAAGTTACGTTCACAGGGCGATATGATGAGTCAAAAGCGATAATTACAAGAATAAGTGTTGCAAATAGAACTAGCTTATCAGAAGAATTGATCACAAGAATGTTCAAAGCTGTAAACGATGAATCAAATTCAAACCAAAAAATGGTTAACACTAGAGTTCGGGATATGCTCAAGTATAAATATGATGATATCAATACCAAAATTAATTTTGATTGAATGTTTTATTTTGAAAATAACTCTCCAGACACCCACAACTTTGGAGAAATTGTCTCATAATGTTTTACATTTGGTTTGTAACAAGTGGAACATTCTTTGGTCTCATCTTGAGTTCACCTGGTACAGGAATCAAATTCTTATCAGATCACTTTTCATCAGCTTCTTTTTACAGATCTTGGAGGAAATCCATATATAAATTTTCTTATTTCTGCTGCTGTTGAGATTCCAGCCAACACTATTGTAATACTTATTTTGAACAAATTGGGAAGAAAAATTCCATTGAGTGCTTTTCTGATAGTTACAGGTAAAACCTATGCATCTCTTGCTCTTCTAGAATTTCAAATTTTTCATTCAAAATTTCAGGAGTTGCTTAGTTTATTCCTTTGTTCATAGACAGTTCTCGTTGGACAATACTAGTCATATTATCCATGATTGGAAAGTTGGCAATTACAATCTGTTATAACACTCTTTATGTTTACAGTGCAGAACTTTTTCCCACCGCTGTAAGAGGTAAGGCAGTTGGCATGTGCCTTTTATTTTCCAGGTGGGTAGATTTTATTGCTTTGTTTAGAATCTATTTTTCTTTTCTTTGTGTAAATGTTCAACCTTAAGGCTTGGAGCCATACTGTGTCCTTTCTTGAACATGGTTGTGAGCATATGGCGTCCTCTTCCATTTATTTCATATGGCGTATTTGCAATCAGTGCAGGATTGATATCTTTGATACTACCAGAAACATTGAACAAAAAACTCCCTGAGACCATAGAGGATTGTGAAGAAGAAAGAGATCAAAACAAGAATGATAAAGAAATAAAATTGTCAAAAGTTTATGAAAGCACAAAGTTATAAGATCACATGAACCTTACACCTTATTTCCTTGTTTCGTATTTTCGTATTTCGTATATTTTGGAACTCCATCGATACAGAATTTAAAACAATACTACATCTTTTTAAGAGTTAGGGGCCCAGTATCAAGTATGTCACTTGACACTGGGGGTTAATTTACGAAAATGTTCATGAAAAATGCGCAATATTTAGAATTGACAAAAGTAAAAATTCAAATTAAACTGTAGATAGTAACAGCGCGTCATTTAAAGGTAGTTAAGATTGGTTTCTGTTTTGTAAAAATAGTGAACAGTATCTGCATTTACAAATAGTCACTGGGGGATAAAAGTTTTTTTAAGGTTAATTCTAAGGGCATCCTTAGAAATACCACTTGTCCAACAAAAAGTTATTTTCTTCAAACAGTTGAGTCGGTTCACTAGGCTTTGCTTTCCAATTTTCAGTCGGGAGCGGTCGATAATCGTTGCCTGTCCAGGTCTTCGGTCATTGATATAAGCATTTTCTTTGAGTTTAGAGCTGAGCGGGGGTCCAGTTGACAAGTTGTAAAGAGTTATGGCCATTTTTGCATTTGCATATTGCATCCATTGCAGGGGGGTGGCTCTTCCAAACATTTTGTTGAGAGATTCTTTATCAAATTTAAAGAAGAAATCCCTCGCTGCAGTTCTCAGAGCTCTATAGTGCAAGGAATTGAGTTTTTTCCAGTGTTTTGATGTTGTTTGCTCAGTGAGCCACACTGGACTTGCATAATAGATAAGTCCAAAGAAATGAGTGGTGACAACCCTTTTCATGCTTTCCAGGTCTATAAGCTTGCTGAGGAAACGGAGCTTCGAGAGCACTGCTCTGGCTTTATTGGATACGTTTTCAATGTGTGTTACCCAATTGAGGTTATGTTGAAATTTTATTCCAAGAACTTTGATATTTTCCTTTGATGTAATCTCACTGCCGTTTACCACGATTTTTTCAATTATCGGTGGGCCTTTTTTGAAAAATATAAGCTCTGTTTTGGACACGTTGGTTTTCATGCCAATGGACCTCAGATAATCATCATGGTTTCCCATTGTTGAGACAATGGCTTGATGAAAAATAATATTTTCTAGTGCCAGAAGTCAAATCTTATTTGTTTCATAAAGGTTTTAAATGTTAATATTTATTTGAACATATATGTATTTGAATTAGTTTTTGGCTTCATCTAATCATTCCAGCAATAATAATCACATTTGTACTGAATAAAATAAAAGATTACAAGCTGTGAAGAGTATATTTTGAAAAACTCAGTTGAATGTCTCTTAAAATAAAAGCCACGCCTAGAAGAATATTAGAAGATTAAATTGATTAGATCATGCAAAGAGATAATAGAACAAAACCCAATTGTCAAATGATGTTAGTTGAGTCTAGAACAGAAAAATGATAAGCCCATTGTCTACAGTTGTACCTATTTTAAAACTTTTAAGATGGTTTGGAGGATTTCACCTGATTTTTGACAATCAAAAGGATGGCCTACTTTCCACTCCTAAACATAAGAAGTTCAGATTTATTATTTTGCTTACCTTTTATTTCATTCTTGCAATGGGACCATTTCCATGTGAGTATTTACTAATGTCTGAATTAAATCGTGTGTCTAACAAATCCGAGTAACTTTTCTTTCAGATGTGATTTCTCAATTGGTACTGGATTCTAATGTAATTTGCTTAATCCAAAAACAGAGCAACAAATATGGGCTTAAAACCACTGATATAATAACCTCATCTGTAATGGTTTTTATCAACCTCTGTTCAATAATTTATCTAGGAGTGGGTTCATTTTTAATGATTTTCAATAATTTGGTTCTTCAACTGTACTTTTTATCTGTTTCAAGTGATGTTCTTAAAAAGGTATTAGTCACCAGTCAAAATTTTAGAGACCATATTGATTTTCCTAACAATCTTTTTGTAAAACAGACATTTCGCCTACCGCCGTTCACCTAACAGTGGATTCGCCTATTGCCAGTTCGCCTAATGACTGTTTGCCTTATCATTGCTAACCTAGCCTGACCCAACCAACCCCCAAAGCATGTTCCCCCTCCCTACCCATGCTTTGGGGGGGCTGGTTGGGTCAGGTTAGGTCAGGTTAGCAATGATTATGCGAACCGTCGTAGGCAAACTGGCAATAGGTGAACAGTCATAGTAGGCAAACTGTTGTAGGCAAAATGACATTAGGCAAACAGTCATTCAACAAATCAGCAATTCTAACGATAAAATTACTTTTAAAGCACTTGAAAACAAATACCATCTATTCTTCCATTTACATTATATCTGGAATAATTGTAAGTGCTGGACTGACTTCAGCAAGCTTTGGATTTTTTGATCTAGAACCTCAAACAAACTTCAAGTTGTGGATGATAGCATTTCCAGTCACTCTTTTGGCACATAGAATAGAATAGAATAGAATAGAATATTGTTTATTTCCAATATCATTTTATAAAAATGCATTACTAGGAAAATTTTCTACTGCAAACCCTAGGCTAGAAACTTTATGGCCATGGAGACTTAACACTCGTGCACCCTTCTGTTTTTGGAGGGGAAAAAACCTGGGTTTAGTGCATAAGTACTACCAACTAACAAACATCTTAAGTGCTCCACCAGGTTGAAAAAACCTCCGATGCAAGAGTGCTGGCAATACTGTATTATTTTTCTCCCCAATCACTATGTGCTCTAAGGTTAATAGTCTTATTAAAGTTCTGCCAAAACTAAAATTGAGCTTTCTAAGAATTCATTCCATTCATTCATTCATCGCATTTCTTCCCTCCTACATTTATAAATACAATTACAAACTTTTCAAGAGGGAGATTTGCCACAATGACAACTTAAATTGAATAATAAAATAAAAATCTCTATCGTTGAATAAAATTGTCGTCATCATGTCATGGTCCAAAATCCAGAAGAAGTTGTTTGTGTGATTTCAGTTGAATAGGATTTCTTCAGTAGAATAGACTCCAGAAAGATTAAAAAATTATGTGATGCTGGCAATCTATGCCTATGTCAATTATGTTTTTTTGGGTTTTTATATGTTTTTTATAGAATTTTGAATTTTGAAATCCTTTTTTAAAATAAAGTATAAAGAATAAATCTCAGCTATCTAAGCTTTAAGTCCATTGTCGAATATAGTTGGCTGTCTAAGCATTGTCATTTTGAGTAAGTGAAGAATGTTTCCTTGAGCATGATCCTAAGTCTGTCCTTGGTAATGTTCTTGTCTAGCCACGGGGTGGTGATCTGGTTTATGAATTTCAGCTTATTATTAATTTCTTGCTTGCCTATCTTGTCATAGAAGAGTCCGATCGATGGCTTTCTTATCACTTAATAGTTGGTGATAGGATCATGCCTAACAACTTTGAATTTCATCTTTGAAGATTGGAGTAAAAAGCTTCATAGTAAAAGAGCAAAACTTTTGAGCTTGAAAGAAGTAGAAGAAGAAATTGATTCAGGATTTAAGTTGTCAAAGCTTGCCAGTATTAATTTGAATGATGCAGTGGGTGAACATTTATTTATAATGTTTAAGACAAATACTTTGAGGTGAGTTTTTGAAATAGACATTTCAAAAATGAAATTTAAGCTATTTTCTTTTTCAGCACTGTGACTTATTGCTTGTTTTCTGCATCATCTATTTTGTTCAACATGGATCATGATAAAAAGTCAGTTATTACTTTATACTCTGTTAGCTTTTTGATTTTGGCTATTATGTTTTTCCACAAAATTTTGTGGTCTAGCAAGGCTTGTCAGTAGATAATATTGTCCATGCAAGAACCCAGCTCCAAGAAAACATCATTGTTGATAATTATGTGAGGATGTCCTCAAGACAACGTTACAAAGCAAATCTTTTGGGAGACAGACTTAATGATTGTGACATTAACTGTTCTAAAAAACATCTACTTATTTATCTTTTCATTTTTTTTCTTTATTTGAGAATGGCCATTTTGGCTGAATGATTGCACTTTCATGACTTTGATGATTTTTTTAATGACTTGGGTGCCTGGAATGGAACCACTGATGGTTCAATCCTTCAAATCTTATTCCCAGCCAACTTTGAGAATAAATTTTAAAATCTGGTACTGTGACATATGACTCAAAAGATTCTTGAAAAATATTTAATTCCAGATAAAGGTTCGATCAAACAAACAATGAAAATTTAAATTTCTTTACTATATAAGCATGAAGAATTGCAACAAGTTCAAGTGGATTCAGAATATAATCAAAATATATATATTGTAATAATAAAATAACTTTTTAGATTGCATTATATCCGGATTCTAACAAAGTTGTTTGCTTGATTTGATTCCATTCGTTTCTTTTGTTCAAGAGCCAGACGCCGGATTTCAATTTCTCTTTGCTTTTTCCTTTCACGTTCCTGAATCAAATTATATTTAAAACAGATTATAAAACTAGAAATTTTTTAATTTTATTTTCACCCTTTGTTCATTAATGAGCCTGATAGCCTGAGCCAAGGTTCGAGTCAAAAGAGTAACAGCTACTTTGTCCTACAAAAATTTAGTTCTTGTTATATCTTAGTCAACTTAGAACTTAGATATAATATTAGAAGATGGTAACCTGGTCTTGGCTTTTCTTCTTTTTCTTTTTGATTGTAGTTTCTTGTTCTTCGTCCTCATTATCACTCACATATATAATTTCCTCTTCTTCCTCCTCTTCTTCTCGAACTACAATCTGGAAATTTTCTCTGATCATTAAAGGAACATACTTGAAAACTGTAAGTACAACAGTTAAATCTATGTACATAGCACACACATATTCGAGTACTTAGTTTTAAGTTTACGGTATTTTACCATTTTTGATCACGCAACCTTTCTATCCATGTATGATCCCCGAGCTCTCCTGATCAGCGCTCTCCTGTTTCCCGTGTCCATAAAAGGCTTGCATACCTTTACACTGCTACCTAGTTATTTCTCTTTGTGCTTAGACATAAGTCACTAAGGTAGATAATTAGATTAAGACTAAGGTTTGGCCATTTGAATTTCCCCCTATTTCAAACTCACTGTAGTGACATTGCTTTGCTGGGAATACTATTATTTCCCATCTGAATCAAGGATGAAAATAAGTACAATTTCTAGATTTCCTTAAAGTTAAAATGTACAACTCACTTAATGTTTTTACCTTCTTGTAATGTCCAAGATATTGGTTAATTTGTATGTGAAGTACAATTGAATATGTAATCTGTAACATTTTGAAGTAATTAAATCCTCACACACATATTTTGTGTGCTTCGGCATCAACGTACATCCGCTTAATTGTTCTTACTAATCTTAATCTGCATTCTAACCATTTATTTCAATTATCTATTATTATTTTTTGTTATTTGATTGTAATAAAAATATCAAGCAAAAAAATACAGGGCCTTAAATTGTTAGAGATTCCCACATTGCATTAACAATACAACTAAAGCTAATATGAACCCATTTTGATGTATCATGTTTATTTATTCCCAATCAAGACTTTACTAACCCATTTGTTTGCAAGATATTTTACAATCAGCTGGAGCCTATTCTGGATGCTAATATTGCTCAATTGCCAATCCTGCTCATCTTCTTTCTGCTTACCAGTAGAGACAGGCCCTGACTCGACCCGAACTTACTTTTGACCCGCAGTAAATAAGAGGCCAACCTGCTGTCGACCCAGGTACTTTTTGACCCGACCCGAAGATATTTTTTTTGATCCGAAGGGAAAAAAATTGAAAAATTTAAAATTTTTAGGGGAAATTTTCCAAATTCAAATGGCTGACCCGACCTGGGTCAAAAAATTTTGACCCGGACCCATCACTGCTTACCAGGACCAGCTGTATCCTTGCCCATTATGATTACTTGGAAACTTTTTTGTTTGATATAAATTCAGAGTGTTTTTCACACTATGTTTCATCACAATTAACAACTTGATGCTTGAAATACATGAGTAAGTTTGGTATTGGACCTGTCCATTGCTTTTGTCATACACAATTAAAAGTTACCTGGATAGCAGTTATTTTGAAATCCTCTTCAACCTTGTTTTCCATCTTAATTATTTGAATCAAAAGTCTTATTATGAATGTTAAGTTGCCTGTTTGAACCTTTAAGGTTGACTGTTACTTCGATCAAAACTTTACAAAGAATTTTACCTAGAATAGATCAAAAGAAGTGAGAAAAAGATACAAAGACAGAGGAAAAACTAACTAAAATAAGGATTCAGAAAATCACGTGTAAATCTTTTTTTTCAAATTGAGGAATTCAAATTCGTCTCATGAGAGAGCTTTTGTAGTAGAATGAAAGTCTTTTAGTGTTCATAGTAGATTCTTTTTTGTCATGTCAAGACATTCCATAGTGGTTAAAGAACTTTTGAGCCAAGAAGATAATTAGGCATGCATAAGAATTTACGAACAAGATAGAATTTTTACACAAAAAAAGAACTTTGAAACAACTGAGAAAAAAAAATTTTAATTTTTTAGATTTTTTGATTTGATGAAGCTGAGAATTCAGGTTTTATTTTACTGAAGCAATCTATCATTTAACATTTTTATGCCTGTGTGATCTAAAAATTTTTGAAAAATATATTGTTTATTGATATTGCTTAACTTAAATTTTGTTGCAATATAAAAAATTCCACCATATTTTGGGGCAACACACTTTCTTGAAATATGATTATTTTAGTATATAAAAATGTCTTCTTCTTAATCTCAACTGTTTCAATAGAAGACTGACAATTTTTTGACTGTATGAATGGAGAATTTTTTTTACAGCAATCAAAATTTTTCAAATAGGCCTATTTTTCTGTGACCTTGAGTAAAGCTGCATTCCATTTTAAAGTCCACAATTTTTTAGATAATGAAAGATTGAAATTTCGGCCTTCTTTAAAGTATGGGTGGGCAAAGGAATAATCTTTAGGAAAATATCCAATGAAAATGTTTTTTATGTCTGCCATGTGGACAATCAAGCTATGATTATCCTTCAAGAAATAAGGATTGAGATTATATAGAAAAGTTGAGTAGTAAAAATTAAGTAGACAAGTATTTTTGTACAGGGAAAATACAAAACCCTCCCCAGCGACCTGCCTACTTAAAAATTTATGGCTATGTCAATTTTAAAGCAAGAGAAAAGTTTATCAAACTATATTTTTAGTTGAACAAAAAATGTTATTTTATAAACTTTTGTCTAACTTTTAAATTATGGAAGCTAAGATATAGGCATAAATATAAAACTTTGGGCTTAAATATCTCAGCATCTAGGCAAAATATCAAAATCTGGACCTCTACTCTGGAGCCATTCAAGTAAGAATTTTGTATGCCAATTTTCAGGCCTCTAGCTTTACTGGTGTGGAAGGAGAAGGAGATGACGGACAGATGAAAAAGTGATGTCAAGCATGCTAAAAAGATCCCTATACAAAAATGAGGAAAGTTGGTATTTAGTAGAGATGGGCCCTGACCCGACCTGACCCGAGTATACTTTTGACCCGCAATAAATAAGAGCCCGCAACTTGGCTTTGACTTAGGTACTTTTTGACCCAACCTGATGAGATTTTTTTTGACCCGAAGGACAAAAAATTGATAAATTTTGGATTTTTAGGGGAAATTTTCCAAAACCAAATCAAAGATGGCTGAGCCGACCCGTACAATAAAAATTTGACCTGACCTGACCCGGGTCAAAATTTTTGACCTCATCACTATATTCATAATTTTGAAAAAAGTTTTAAAGAATTTTAGCATATGGTTTTGTACTTGAAATCCTATGTTTTTATTCTTTCTTTGTTTAAACTAGAATTTCAAATTCCTGTAGTTAGAATAAATAGCTTAGTGTTTCTTAAATAAAAATTTTGTTGTAGCTTTAAAGGAAAACATATCCTAAATGTACGTAAACAGGAGTCTGAAATTTCAGACGTTTTCTCGAAAAATTTTCTCATCTATCTTTCTCGGGTCTTTTTTTCATCATTTTGAATGGTTTGGATGAAAGAATGGAATTCAGTGTTGTCAATTATCTTTTAAGTTAGATAAGTGGGCGTAATACTCTTTTAAAAATGTATTATTTGTCAGTGTAAAAAATTGAAAAAAGATTCTTTAAGAATTCGAATTATTCAGCCTTTGGTGATGAAATACTTCTAAAGTTTCATTCATCAAGTTCAAGCCTGATGAAAAGTCTTGATTACAAAGTTTTTTGCCTTTTAATTTTTAATCATTTTAAAACTTTACACTTAAAAATGAAAGTGTTACATTTGGGAACTATCAGGGATTGTTGAAGCTCATGACTATCCTAACTAGGAGGCAGGGGTTTAACCTTCTGTTTGGATAAAATCTTTGATACCTGGATTTGCATTAATTAATCATTGCTACAATATAGAGATGGCCCCTGACCCAACCCGAGCATACTTTTGACCCGCATTAAATAAGAGGCCGACCAGTCTTTGACCTGAGAACTTTTTGACCTCATCCGAAGGGAAAAATATGAAAAATTTGGTATTTTTAGGGGAAAATTTCCAAACCCAAACCAAAGACGGCTGACATGAGCAACAAAAAATTGACTCTACCCAACCAAGGTCAAAAATTTATGACCCAGACCCATCACTACTACAATATGGTAACCTAAGTCAATATTGATTGTTCTATTGAAGCTTGATGAGATTTAGTTCTTATACTCATTTTTTAACCTTTATCAATTGAAAATCAAGTGGCCAACCTATTTTCACTCACTTGATTAGTTTTAGGATAATCAGTTTTCAATTCAAGCTATCATCCTCATCTTCTTCTACCTTAACAAATTCAGTCAATCCCTTTTTAAAAGAAATCTTCAATTTTATAGGGTATAACTATAGATAAGGTTTCACAATGACTGTATCTAGTGTGTGAAAAACAAAGTTGAAAAATGAACAAAAAAGTACACAGATTTTGGTTAAAATCAAGATAACTTTCATATACCTTAAATGTTTTCCATAGAACAAGGCACATATTAAGTTATCTTTTTTGACAGACTCAATCATTTTTCATTCACCTCAGAGTCTTGTCATTTTCAGGGAATTGCGTGAATTCACACACTGGGAAGAACCTAATCAGTAAAAAGGTCAATCTTATAAGGTGGAAAACTTCATCAATCTTTTTTGCTTTCAAATGAAAATTCAAAAGCCTAACACTGATTTTGAACTTGGAAACAAGGAAAATTCAATTGCTCATTTTCTAAAATTTTCATTAATTAATTATTCCCATCCCATACTCTGAAAATTTTGACAAAATCGTTGCAAAAAATTTTGACATTTGTGTTTAAATTCCATGTGTTTAACATTGAATATTTAACTTTTCATCTAATAAATTTCATTGCTGTTTTTTGGGGAGATATCAAATTGTTTTCAACAAAAATACATTCATTTTCCTGCCTAAATATTCTTGCTTGAAAATAAATCTTTCCGTTCTTGTCCCAACTTAGAAATGCAACCTAAGGGTCACATTCATTTTAAGGAAAAAATATAACATATCAGTGAACAGATATTGAGTTGTGAAATTACTGTCAGCTTTAACTGTTAAGAAAATCAAAGTCAACTTTTAATTTAAAAATGTATGAATGAAATAGATCATAATAAGCTAAGATTTATTTTCAAACTTGTTAAACTTATACTGAATGCTAGAAAAATAACGTTGAAAAACTCATTTTACAAAGCAATGATGTTTCTCAATAAAAATTTATCTTTGTCTAGATTCTTTAGATTAGCTTTGCCACTTGTCAATCTGAGATATTATCATGATTTAAAGATCCTGTGATTTTGGGGTCTCAAACTGAGTAATCTATTGGGTAGGGGTGCTAAAAATAACAAATTGTCAGCCTTCTTATCAGTTCATTTATCAATTAGTTTTTACCTAAAAATGGTCAGCTCGGTCAAAATTCAAGAAAGTGTCTTGCAAAAGCTCAAATTATCAGATAAGAGGCATAGTAAACAAAATATTGGTAGCTTAAAACAATGCAGCATAAATTGTTCTATCTTATGCAAGTTTCCCCTTGATTATCAAAAAATTTCTTTCTATTCACTTAATGAAAGATTTTTCTCTCAAAGCTCATTTGTAAATAATTTTCAATGGTGTGACAAATCTAAGTTTTAAGCAATGGAAAATGCTGCAATGCTACATATCTTTATTTAGAAAGGCAAAGTAAAAAACTAATTTTGAAAAAAATTGATAAATGTCTTTTTAACGATCCATATTTTATCTAATTTGTCAAAATGAAAGTCTTAGTCTAAGATAAGATTGTAAATATATTCTTTGCATAGTTATAAATTATTTTTTTCATGCATAATTTTTACTTTGAAGACTTATTTTTTATAAATGTAGCAAGCTAGGATCGAAGGTTTCCTGTCCAACTGAAGTCTGAACCTACAAATCTTGAATATACCATCTCAAAATATTGATGATGAGGTCAAAAATTTTTGACCAGGGTCAGGGATAGGTCAGGTCAAATTTTTGTTGTATGGGTCAGGTCAGCCATCTTTGGTTTGGGTTTGGAAAATTTTCCCTAAATCCGTCAAATTTTTCAATTTTATTCCCTTTGGGTCAAAAAAATCTCTTTGGTTCAGGTCAAAAAGTACCCGGGTCAAAGGCAGGTCAACCTCTTATTTACTGACAGTCAAAAGTAAGCTTGGGTCTGGTCAGGTCAGGACCCATGTCTAATCTAAAGGTCTTGGGCTCAAACCTCTGCACCTCCTGCAAACTTTGACCTTAAGTTGCCTGAAAAATACAAATAAGTAATATCATTTTCTTATCAAAATACCTTAACAATACCAGAAAAATTACCACTTATGCACAAAATCTTCAGGGTTGCTGTGGCCGATTGAATCTAACATCAGGCTGGAAATCTGAGGGTCCGGGGTTCAAACCATAGACATTATATACATAGACTGCGCCTCCATGCCTACACTGCAATAAAGATTTGCACCGTCGTGATTTTAGGTTTACCAACAGCTGAATCCCTGCAGGTCAGGTGGGGTCAGCTGTTGGTAAACCTATACATAAACCCAAAATTGATTTTTGTGACCCTTTCTCCCTCTATAGAACTGAACTCTGTGGTTCAAACCCATGCAACCTTTGACCCTGGGTTGCCAAAAAAAATAATAAATAATTCCCAGCCAAACAGTGTGCCTATAATAAAAAAAACCATTTGTAAGGCATACTTAAAAAGATTTTTTAATTGCATCAGTAAGACATCGTTAGGCTCTGATTTAATATTTTCAACAAATATTCAACGCCTAGACTAATCCAATATCGAGCAAAAATAGACATTAACTATTCTTTGACAATTCTTTGTCTTGATTCTGCTCTCTAGATCATTTACATTTTTTAGATCTAAGAATTTCAATTGTGACATTTTTTGTATATCTTTAACAAAGAAAAGGGCAGTTTTATTGCTTAAAGGATAAATGTCAGATTAACATTTCTAATCTGGCATAAAAGTAATAAAGGCCAGTGAAGCATTATTTTCAACTCATTGACACAATCCCATTTTAAATCCTGAAAGAGTTCAAATAAATTTCAGCTGCTTTTATCTTCAATAAAGCTCACTTTAATAAATGTGCTAGCAACAAATATTTTTGATGGGGTAGGTATATCTGAACATTTATTTTTGAGACAAGGCCAAAAAATTCTATTCCAAATATACCTCTTTATAATGAATGCTTTTAGCGAGTCAAGTGTATCGGGAGGAGTTGAAGCGATGGCGGAAACATGTGAGCAGTAATGGATGAGCGTGATAAGCAAAAATCTCAGAGATGACCTTCCCAATCAAGAAAATAATTGTGTTGGCAGGTCAGGGTTCAAGCCAGTCTAGCGTGTGGCCTAAAAGAATATATTTGCTTAACATAAAAAGACTCGAAGCCAGGCTGGACTCAGCACAAAGGGCACCCCCTCCGGGGCTCCAGTAGGACCAAATTGAGTTTTCGGTAAGTCTATTGTCAAAATATTCCAGGAATTCAAGAGGATTCCAATGTGCAGCAGCAGCCTGTCCAATATCATATATCTACCCAGATCAGGGTAGGATCGGATCAGCCAGATAGCATGGTACCTGGAATGGTGGGAAATCCAATTTCTCTCCAAAAAATCCTTTGTTCTTAAAAGGAAGGAATTTTCCATCCCATGAATTTACAAGCATTTTCATTGTAAAATTATTTTAATTTGAACAAATTTCCATTTAAAACGTGGAATAACCTTGGGCATATTTTATTTACTGTGAACTATTTTCAATAAGAGAAATCTCTTTGAGATCCTTTAAATGTTGATAAACTCTCATCATCACATAATTGACTTTTTCATTCGTTGTACTTTGACGACCTGAATATACTATTTAAAAATCAAATTTTTTCCTGGTTTATTGCATTCAAAATGTAGGTTTTGCATGTGTGATTTCGATACTTAAGATATTTTATCTCGCAACCTTTTTTCAAAGTTTAGATTCCTGAAAGCTGTTCATCCGCTGATCTCTTGTTTCAATGTGAACCCTGCAAAGTTAAATTGTCTCACAACTTTTCCTTTGACAATAAGAAAATAATAACTACAGTGCATTGAATTATCATAAATATATTACACTCTTAAGTTATCAGGATTCCCATGTCTGGTAATATCCATCATACATCAAATTTCTTATCTGATATCTGGTAAACCTCTTACGTGTACTTAGAGATGGGCCCTGACCTGACCCGAGCATACTTTTGACCCACAGTAAATAAGAGGTCTTTGACCCCGGTACTTTTTGA
>Ga0194133_10002761_pt1 | contig 26365 bp, 24 predicted proteins | sample TA2KigOf40mmetaG_FD_155448 | JGI IMG/M metagenome (GOLD analysis project Ga0194133, IMG submission 155448) | Freshwater microbial communities from Lake Tanganyika, Tanzania - TA2015055 Kigoma Offshore 40m | ecosystem: Environmental > Aquatic > Freshwater > Lake | place: Tanzania: Lake... | reverse complement strand
CACTAGCGGAAGTTGAATAATTCTTAACTCTGTCTCTTTTATTCTCATATCCGTACAACATATTCATTATTTGTTGAAAAGCCAATTACTTTGCCATTTTTCTCAAAAGCTGCCAGAAATTGATCCCTTACCTGCCTGCGCCATTTCATGCTCTCTCTTTGATCCTTAGATCGAATCGCAACAATATCTTCTGGAATCTCAATCAAAATATCATCAGGTTTTGGGTGAGCAATCAACTGCCTTGCCTTTGGTTCATCTATATCTGTACTCCATGAAACCATCAAACGATCTGATTCATCGCCTGTATTTAATGCATCTGGCATCTCTCCATAAAAATTGGGAAAGTATGTAGAGATATCAACTCCAAGCTTTACTATATTTAATTTTGCATTTCTCCTTACTAATGGGTCAAAGGTCCAAGAAAGATGAGAATACTTATGTTTTTTTGCCCAATTCCATTGATCGATTTTTAATGCATAACCAACACCTTTATCTCGATATGCATCTAATACAGCTGTCATATGTGAGTGAAGATGCAATCCATTATTTGTTGCGGGAAATGCAAAGGCAGCGCCAACCATCTCATTGTTAATAAACGCACCTGAAAGGTATGAACCACTGTGAACCATTGCCTGTAAAAGGTTAGGCGTTATTTCAGTTCCTAATTTTGTTGACCAGGTAACATCGAAGATTTTGCGCGCTGAATCTTGAGCATGGGCATTAACTAATTTTTGGACTTGAAGAAAGTTAGTCATGAGCAAATTCTAACCCAAAATTGAAAACTTGTTGTGACTCACTGTAGTTGAAAACAATCTAACCTTTAATTATATGATTTCAGAACCAACTTGAAAAAAAATGCTACCTAATGTAAGAATTAAATTTTTAAGATTTATATAAAATTAGTAAGTATATTTATAAAAACCTAATTAATACTGCTTAAATAACTCGAAATATAAGGAATTAGGAGTTTGGCCCCCGAAACTGATAAGTGATTACTGTCAGTGTACAGCCATTGCTCATTATTGTAGCGAGTACAATTCAGATTAGTACAAAAAATTGTTGAACTGTCGAAAACTTTAATACCGATACCTAAAGCATATTGTTCTATTTTTCCCTGAATGTCCTTGTGTTTAGTAACTAATTTACTTTTTGATACAGTTTTGTCATAGGTAACAGGTTTAATATTTTGCCCCAACAAGGATCTTGATGCGAAAGGATCATCAAAAAATATAGGTCTGGAAGAGATCATCAAAAAATTAGGCACATAATCTTTTACTTTTCTTAATCCTTCTTTAACTAATTCAATGTCATCATAATGATGGACGCTTTGAGACAATATTAAAGCATCAGGGGATTCCGTCATTAAATAATCAACAATCTTATTAGCATTAACTATATGGATGTCTTCTGGTCTGTAGCTGCTTGTAGAAAATTGCAATAGACTGTTGCCATGCGTCCAAATAACTGCGTTCCAGTTGTTTCCATTAGCTGCATCGATTACTGCCTGCCCTAGATCCCCAGCGTGTGAATCCCCTATCAGTAAAACTGTTTTTTTTGCAGTGGATTTTGGGTACTCGCATGGTGGGCCACTTACTGAATGCCTCGCACACATGGGGTCTAGGTCTCCAGCATAAGCTGGTCTTTGTGGATTGTGGTCTAGTCCAAAATATTTATTTTGTGCTGCAAAATCTAGAAAAAGGTATTGCAGTAGGGTCATGACAGAGAGAGCAATCAAAAAAAGAAAACTACGCAAACTATTCGAACCTTTCATTTATAATTTTTCCTGAATCTATTTTCTACCCTGGTGTACATTAAGTTTGCAAAAAGTAGGATGAAAACAAGTGCCAAAATTCTTAAGATTCTATCACCCCAAAAGTTTAGCAACAAAATGTCTTGATAATTCGAGAGATATATAATCGGCATATGGAGTAAATAGATCGAATACGAACGATCTCCAATCCAAATTAAAACAGCACCAATAATTTTTGGCATCAAATCCAAACCCTTAGTAGTAATTAAAGCGGCCGCAGTAAAAGTGGATAGGAGTACAGCAATATTTAAATCTATTTTAAATGGGGAGTAAAGTAAAATGAAAATAAGAGGTAAGGATAGATAGAATATTTTAAACTGAAATTGAAAATATTTGTGACTTCTCGATATCAAAAAAGTTAAGCCACCTAGTGTAAATTGCCAAAGCCTAGACACTGGTGAATAAAAAACAAATTCATTCCCTAAACCGAAAGTTACAAATATGTTTGGGTATAAATACAAAAAAAGGCTTAAGCACGTAAGGAACAAAAAAAATTTTAACGAAGGCACTTTTTTGAATTTTGTGAAGAGCATAATCATAAGTAAAGGGAGCAAAATATAGATTTGTTCTTCGACTGAAAGTGACCATGTGTGTATTAGTGGATTTATATTTGGATTAAAATAGTCGCCTGAATTCCGGAAGGCCCCCACATTTCCCAGTAAGAATAGAGTGTATAGTCCTTGGGAATAACGATCGGTGATCACTAATAGGAGCTAATAAGAGTATAAAACCGGCAGATACAAGCAGTGTGACTATTAATGCTGGTGCTAATCTAAAAAATCTTCTGACATAAAATTTTAAAAGAATTGTCAAACAAACTTGTTTTTTTAGTTTCTAAAGATTCCTTATTTGCGTGGTTAATACGTAGGATTAAGGGCGTCACAACAAATCCTGAAATTACAAAAAATACATCTACACCTAGATACCCGAGTGGAAACACCCTCGGGCTTACATGAAAAAAGACAACAGCCATTACAGCTACACCCCGTAATGCCTGAATATCCTTTCGGAAATTCGACCTCATGCCAGACATTAGCATATTGAACCACTAGCAACACTTCAGTTGGCGCGCCCGTAGGGATTCGAACCCCAAACCTTCTGATCCGTAGTCAGATGCTCTATCCGTTGAGCTACGGGCGCATACAACGGTAAATCACCTAGATAGGTTACCATAGAATTTCATTAAACAAATAAGGTTATCAAATTTTTTTCTATTAATTTCAGTTTGAAATTCTAATTCTCTATTAAGTATGAATTATTCTTCAAGTAACTAGTTCCAATAAAACAATTATCTAGAATTAATTTTTCGCCAAAAGATTCTGGCTCATAGAATGTTACTATTTTCCAAAATTCCTCTTGCTCTGGCGTTAAAACTTGATCTTTCTGAGTTTTTTCTTCATACAGGTTTAAACACTCGTTGAAAAAATTAAGTATCTCATCTTGTGTGTTCTCTTTAAGTTCTAAACCGGCATCTTCATACTGCCTCGTCGACCAAAAATTCCTCCAGTTGTTTTCATACATTTCAATGAGTCCTACTAATTTGTTAGCATTTCTACTGAAAATTTTCTTAGGAATAAAACCCAACTCCAGGTGATTTAAGCGCCTGATATGACTGTAATTCGTTGAAAGATGATTGACTATTGCGAGAGGTTTTCTAAAAATTGTGCTGATGGAATTGATACCTGACTCTGAACCAAAATAAAACACTGATTTATCTTGAGCCAGAAAATCAATTAAATCAGAGTGTTGCGTAAATGGCAGATCAATTAAATTACTTTTTAAATTAGAATCTAATGGTTCAGATGCTTTCTTCCCGCCTCTAAAAAAATTATAATTTTCTTTGAAAGATTCAATTATTGTTTCAAAGACTTTTGGTGAAAAATCTCGATAACTATGATAAGAAAGTTGGGGTAAATAACTTGAGTCTCTGTTATGGAGAAAAATGAATGGTTTTCTTGAATCAATGAAATCATTATTATTTATCCAACCATCAAAGACTTTTCTCTCTTCATAAGTTACTTGAAAAATTGAAGGTTGCTGGATTACTTTACTAGTTTCTTTACCCAGCCAGCGGGTTTCAAAAAACTGTCTTTTAAAAGTAGAATTTTTTTGAATATAATTACAATATTCCCGAAAAAATAAACTAGTTTTGATTTCTAAATCAAATTTCTTGCTTTTTATTCTTTGAACAAGTTGTAACGCATAAAAATTACAAATAATGTTTTCAGTTACGAAATAAATTTTTAATTTTTTTCCGCCGCTTGTAGTGAAGATCAATGGTGTAAGGGCAAGATCGACATCTCCCACCAAGTGCCCAATTCTGGATGAGCGAAGTATTCCTATCCTAAATGTAGGTTTTTTGAAATTTATATAAACGGCAATGAAATAAAAAATGGGGTAGAGAAACAAAGCACGTATTATTTTTTTATACCAGGAAACCATCAAATTAATCACGGTTTTTAGTTAAGTGATAATTACCTATGAACAAATCGTCTAGGCCTGATCCAAAAAAAGTTTTGATTGCATCCAATGGAGTTTCAACGATGGGCTCTCCCATTACATTAAAGCTCGTATTTATCACCACAGGCACTTGTGTAAGTTTATGAAATTCAAAAACTATGTTATAAAAACTCTCATTATCTTTCTTCCATACCGCTTGAGGACGCGCTGTCCCGTCGACATGAACTATCCCGGGAATTTTGGACCTCCAATCTTCAGATACCTTTGAAGTGATAGTCATAAATTTGGAAATAGTTTTTGAATTAAAGATTTCGCCACATTTTTCTCCCAATACCGCGGGTGCAAATGGTCTAAATTCTTCTCTGAATTTAATTTTTTGATTTATTTCATTTTTGATATTCACATTTATAGGATTGGCAAGGATTGATCGATTCCCTAATGCTCGAGGACCAAACTCCGATCTACCATTATAGACTGCAATTATTCTATTATCTTGGAGAGCTTTCGCTGCTTGAAAAGCAACATTATCGCAAAACTCATATTTGACGCCAGAAACTTTTAAACTTTTAAGAATCTCATTATCTGTATATGAACTACCAAGGTAATAGTTCTCAATCGTTTTAGGCTCAATTCCTAGATCAAAAGAAGCAATCAGCGCAGCACCAAGAGCACTCCCTTGATCGGTTGAAGCGGGTTGAATAAAGACGTCTTCTATAAATGGAAGATCCAGTAACTTCATGTTTGCAAGACAATTAAGTGCACAGCCACCCGCTAAGCCTATTCGCCTAATACCGGTCATCTCATGTAGCCTACGAACAGTACTTATAAAAGCATTTTCGAAGTTATCTTGAATTGCTCTTGCAAAGTCTCGATTTTTCTGAGTTAGAGGGCTGCCCTTTAATCTTGCAGGTCCAAATTCTGCTAATAATGAACTTCCAAATCTTGGTTCGCCTATATTCCGAGGCATAGGATCACGCTTCAAAAACTCGGGATTAATCAGGTAATCTGTTGTTGCAACTTTTATAATTGAACTTAAATCAACTGCCCCAGGATTTCCGTAAGCAGAAAGTCCCATGACTTTATACTCGTCTCCCGCACCACTGAAGCCTAAGTATTGGGTTAAAGTTTGATAAAAAATCCCTAAAGATTGATCGATACCTTTTGTCTCTAGAACTTTAATTCCAGAGCCAGACTGCAGGGTTCCGCGCTTTCCTACTCCTAGTGCCAAGCTTTCATAATCACCTTGACCGTCAGCTGAAATTAACATCGCTTCTTCAAAATCAGATGGAAAGAAAGCAGAGGCCATATGTGAAACCTGATGATTCACTGGATAAATTTTGGGAGAATACCCGAAATAATGTTCAAGGAACAATCGAGTTCTTGGAACAAGATCTACATGTTTTAAAGTTGGAATTGCAACTATTGAGATATCTCGAATATCTAAATTGTGCGCCTTGAGTCCAGCAGAAATCGCTTGGATTGGCAGGTGTCCATAAGCGTGTTTATATCTTACATATCTCTCTTCTTCATAGCACCCAAGTGTTTCACCATTTAAAACAAAACAAGCCGCACTATCGTGTTGATTATTTGTCATAGCAGTCATCAAGCCCATAACAACTGACTTCGAATTTAGTTTATTCATTTAAATTTTGGTTTTATTCTTTGTAAGTAAATAGTTGCCTATAAATAAACTATCCATTCCTGTTCCGTAAAAAGTTGATATCGCCTCTAATGGTTTTTCTACAATTGGTTGCCCCTTAATATTAAAACTTGTATTCAACACAGCCGGACAACCAGTAAAAGATTTAACTTCATTAATCAGGTTATAAAAATGTGGGTCCGTTGCACTGTCCACTGTTTGAACTCGCCCTGTATTGTTCACATGAGTTGTAGATTTCATTATTGTATTCCAAGGATTTTTTACATTGTATGCCACGGTCATATAAGGTGAGGGATTTTTGATTTCAAACATATCATAAGAATCTTCCTCTAATACGCTGGGTGCAAAAGGTCTGAATTCTTCGCGAAATTTTACTTTAGCATTTATCTGATCCTTCATATTCGCTATTGTAGGATTTGCAAGAATTGATCGGTGACCAAGCGCTCTTGGTCCAAACTCAGAACGTCCTTGAAACCAACCCACAATTTCACCCGTAGCAATTCTTTTCGCTGCCTCTATCGCAGGATTCTCAACTTTAGTAGCTGATACACCAGATATACTTATTGCCGATTCAATTTCCTTCGGGCTCTGAGAGGGTCCATAAAATACATGGGGTATTGGTTCAATTTTTTCACCGCATATAAACGCCATGAAAAGGGCACAGCCCAAGGGTAAACCACGATCCGAAGATGCTGGTTGGACAAAAAGTTCATTAACAAACGGTAGGTTATACAAAAGTCTATTCGCACTACAATTAAGGGCAACACCTCCTGCAAGGCATAATGCTTTTTCATTAGTCATCTTAAAAGCTTTGGTGACTAACGATACTAGGCTAGTTTCAAGGGTGAGTTGAGTTGAAGCTGCGATATCCTTAAATATTTCCGATATCGGATCTCCCTTGCGCCGTGGATTTCCAAGTTGGTCTAACAGAAGTTTCGAGTAATAAGGCTCAAGCGATGTCGCTGACTTACGACTACGAAAAAACTTAGGGTCACAGAAAAAACCTTCGGGAACAGGTTTGCAGAAAAAAGAAAGATCAATTGAAGGATTACCGTAAGGAGCTAAACCCATTACTTTATACTCATCTTCACCTGGACGAAAACCTAAAAATGAAGTCATTGTTGAATAAAATACACCTAGTGAATTATTCGCAGGTATAGTCTCTAAAATATTGATCCCTGTTTGTAAACTGCCTATTGCAATAGCGCCACTCAAGCCATCCCCATACGCATCGACAGAAATGCACATGGCACTATCTAAACCTGAATGATAAAAAGCAGAGGCAATGTGAGCTGTATGATGGTTAATTTTTTCAATTCTTGGAGAGGTGCCAAAATGATGTTTTAACCATTCTGCAGTTCTAGGAATAATATCTTCATAAGTTTCACCGGCTAAAACAACTACATCTATGTCTTGCATTGTTAAGCCTGACTCTCTTAAACAGGCTGCAATACTTTCGATTGGTAACGCGCCAGTCGCTGTCTTAATGCGAATTAACCTCTCCTCCTCAACAACACAAATCAATTTCCCATCCACAATTAAAGCTGCGCCAGCATCGTGTTGATTGATGGTTACACCACCGTGAATCCCTAGAATGTTCATTGTTAAAGGGTATCATTGTTACCGCCAAAACACGCAAATTATGTTTTTTTAAAATTTCAAACTTTTTATTAAAAATATCCTATTTGTATTTAGCTAATATAACGTAGCTTTCTCTCACTTCAAAACCAGATGATATGTATAGGTTGAAAGCAGGTAAGTTGTGTGTTTCGCAGAAAAGTTCAACGGTTTTAGATTCAGGTTGAAATCTTTTAATAGAATATATTAATTGGTGTGCTATGCCTTTGCCACGACTGTTGGGGTCTATTGCTAACAAATCAATCTGAGTTTTGTCGCCCAATTTTATGATAATAAAACCAAGAACTTTTGCACCTTCCGAGATTACAATGACTTTACGAAAAGGATCTATGTAAGCATCATGCAACCATTTACTCCACATTATTTTCATATCTAGTTCGCTAAAATGACCAATTTTTCCTAGCCTAAAGTTCCTAAATGAAGCACTAGCAATATTTTGTAAAATTTTAATCTGGTTTTCTTCTGCTAAACTAATTGTATATTTTTTTGAATTTACTTTAAAACATTTTTTATTAATTGACTCAGACTGAAATTTTAACTGAAAATCAATAACTTTAAAATAATTTGAATATAAATACTTAATAAGTTCTTTGCAAGAAGTAACTACCTTGGCTTGATAAAGTCCTTTTGCTTGTGTCACTTTGAGATCATTAAAATTCGATTTAACTTGACTTTGTAATTTATAGCAAGGATACCTTAGAACATCTGTAAGCCAAATATCCCTTTCAAACATCTTTGCACTCTATCTGCACCAAAATAATCATTAGTTTTTTAAATCCATGATGAAGATAATTCCTTAAACTCCTTAATAAATGCTCTTAAAACTAATTCTGCTTGTTCTTTGGTTGTGGTTAAAGAAGGAGTAAAGTTGGCCCTATGCCACTTTATACTCATAAAAATGTTGTGTTTATTCAGAATTAAAGATGCTAGTTTTGAGCCAAATTCATTTTGATTTCGACAAGAATACTCCAATGAAAATCGCATTCCGCGGCCTCTTACATTTACAAAAAACGGGTGTTGGCCTAATTCTGACTCTAATGTTTTTCGCATAAAATCGCCTATGAAATTCACGTTTGCGAGGAATTGATCTTGATGCACAATTGTTTGAACAGCCAACGCAGCCGCCACTCCCAATGAATGGGCTTGAAAAGTTGTTGTATGCTGAAGCCTTCCTTGTTTCTCAGCAATTATATCTTGCACCTTTGAACTTGTTATCACCGCGCTGATTGCTCCGTATCCAGCAGCTAGAGTTTTCCCAATGAAAATAAAATCAGGATTAACATTATCCCAATCACAACAGTAAATTTTTCCACTCGTTCCGGTACCACAATAAACCTCATCTAAAATTAGATGTACGTTGTACTTATCACAGACTTCTCTAATCAAACGCCAGTATCCTGGGGCTGGAGGTACATCTCCTATCAGGCCCCCCATAATAGTTTCGCCAACATAGGCACAGACTTTTTCTGGTCCTATCTCTAGGATCTTTTCTTCTAATTGGTTTGCCGACCTACGGGCATATTCATCCATACTTTCGCCAGGCAAACGGAGTTTATATGGATGATGCATAGGAATTAAACTTCGGTACGGGGAAAGCATTTTTCTATAAAACTCTAAATTTGGACGTTGTCCTAAAGAAAGTGCATCACTGGTAGCTCCATGGTAAGACTCTTCATGTGAAATAAACCACGTTTTCTCGGAATTCCCAAGATCTTGATGAACCTGGTAGCTCATCTTCATCGCAGCTTCACACGCCTCTGCTCCCGAATTTCCACAGAAATATACTTTATCTAAACCATGACTTGCGCGACTTATAAGCATGCTCGCAAGTTTTTCAACGTTTTCATCTCGCCATAACTTGTAGTCTACGTGGGAGAATTTTTTTAATTGTTGCTCTATTGCATTAATTACCTGTGGTTCGGACCAACCAATGATTGCGTGACAGCTGCCTCCGGCTGTAGTATCCAATATTTTTTTACCTGATTTTGTAAATATGTAGTTTCCCTTAGCGTATGTAACAATTTCAGGTAGCACTTCATTTGGAAAAACTCTAAAGGTGTGCATAATCTCCTTTGAACTAGTAAATACCTTCGGAACACTTGAATTATAACCAGTCACAAGATGGTTTCAAACTTTATACTAGATAATGTTTCAAGGATTGTAATAGCGCCTAACCCATGAGACGCCAAGAGATCAGAATATTCCCCATAACTGTGTATGAATTCATCTTTTAATGTAAAAACATGAATTTGATTCTTTAATTGGATATCCCAGGCTATTTCTTTAACTCTTGAACTTAACCCACCGTGAGGTACATGTTCCTCTATTACAACATTGTGCATATGAGACTTTAGGATCAGTGCAATTCCTGATATGTCGAGTGGTTTTAAAGTGTGTACTGATATTACTGACGTTGATATACCAAGAGCTCCTAACTTAGTTGCAATAGCCATTGCCATTGCTGCAGTATTCCCATAAGTCAAGATTGCTAAGTCAGTTCCCCGAACTAAATAGCGAATTTTCCCAGCAATAAATGGGTCTATGGACGAGGAAGTTAAATCAGGTTCGCCTACTTTTCCTAACCGCATATAAACGGGGCCTGAACTTTGTGTTGCGCACCAACGTGTCATTAAACGCATTTCAGCAGGGTCACATGGTGCTACAACAGTCATGTTTGGAACTGCACTAGCAACCGCAATATCTTCCATTGCATGGTGTGTTCCACCTAGTGTGGAGTAAATTACACCTGCCCCCATACCTATCACCGTAACAGGCAGATTTTGATAGGCAAGATCAACACGAATCATTTCAAAAGGGCGATACAAACTAAATGTTGCAATCGTGTAACAAAATGGCCTCATGCCTTTAAGCGCTAAACCAGCGGCAATACCGATCATTGATTGTTCGGCAACTCCAGTATTTATAAAACGTTCCGGAAATCTCTCTCGAAACTTTTCCATTGAGCCAGCTGGTGAAATATCAGCCACAAGTACGCAAATTTTCGGGTCAGTTTGAGCCATCTCATAAATTACATCAGAAAAGGCATTCCTCATAATTGCACTTCCTGCAACTGAGCCAAAGCAATTTGAAATTCTTCGGCGGTAGGTGAGCGATAGTGCCATATTGGAGAGTTCTCCATGAATGAAACACCCTTGCCTTTAATAGTGTTAGCGATCACCATAAATGGTTTTTCGCCACTTTTCTCTCGGACTGCATTGTAAATCGCAGATTGGTTATGCCCGTCCACTTCAGCAACTTCCCACCCAAAACTCTCAATTTTTTCTCTTATTGGATAAAAGGCAGGGTGCGTTTCTGTAGTTCTCCCAAATGATTGAAATCCGTTGTGGTCAATGATGCCAACTAGATTTGAGACCTTAAGATTTGCAGCCATCATCATTGCTTCCCATGTAGAACCCTCTTGTAACTCTCCATCACTGAAGACTACATAAACTACTGCTTCGCTTTTTTGTAAATATCTCTCTGTGTAGGCAATTCCTGTTGCCAAACCCATCCCATGGCCCAATGAACCTGTTGATGCTTCTATACCTGGATTCCCATAATCAGGATGACACCCAAGTATCCCTTCTTTCTTACAATAAAGATCCAAATCTCTTCTTGTTAAAACCCCGATGTCTTCAAGCACTACGTATTGACTCATACATCCATGACCTTTTGACATTAGAAAAATATCTGGAGAATTAACGCCTGGCTGTCCTCTCATTAAAGAGTTGTATATACAATCTACAATTTCGATTGCAGAAAAGGCGCCTGCAGCGTGGAGTGCTGAAACCTGCTGGGAAATTTCTAAAATTCTCTTACGGTACTTGAGGCAACGTTGTACTGACAGCTTCACTTCAGAATCAGGCATTAATTTTTTGTTATTTATCATTTATAATTGTCCAATAATAATGCCCGGTGTAACCTGCCTCATAAAATACTTGAATCCAATCTTTAGGGTATCCATAAAATTTTGCCGTTAGTACCCAGCTCTCAAAAATTTTTTTCTGTTCAGGTGTGAGATAAGAGTCTACTTGGACAAAGCCTCTTCCCGGTGCAAGCCTTTCAATCTCCTGTAAGGCCCTGATGCACTCTGGCCTGGCTAAATTATGCACCGTATTCACGGAAACAACCGCTTGAAAACTATTACTTGGAAAGGGTAGCTTTTCAGCAGTCCCTAAATGTAGGCGACCAACAACCTCTGGTTCACAATTTTGAATGGCGTAGTCAGATACATCAATTCCATAAGCATCTATGCCTAATGACAGTAAGTCCTTTACTAAAAATCCTTTTGCGCAACCCACATCTAAAAATCGATCACCTGGACGAAGCGAGAAAAACTCGAGAATATCTTGAGCGACTGGCTTCCAACGGCCATCATATTGATAACCGCCATAGCCGTATTCACGCGGTCCATCAAAGTAAAGTCTCCCGTATTCCCTTGAAACTTTTATGTGGTCATCCGTTTTGGCAATTAGCCTTGCTGAGACATTTCTTTTTGAAACTGGTAGAGACTTTAAAAGGTTTACTTCTTTCATTTTATTCTCATTTTACAGTTTTACGTACTTATTTAGGAGCGATTTAGCATCGTACTCATGAAATTCTAGCCTGATGCCATTCGGGTCAATCACCCAACCTTGTAGTGTGTTATCCGTACGTCCACGATTAATGCTAAAGGGTATTGAGTGAAAAGAAAAAATCTTTGATAACTCATTAATATCAGTCACAGAAATACAAAAATGTCTGAATACTTCTCCGAGGCTAGAGTGCTCATCGTTGGTGAAAAATTCGATAAATGTGCCATGGCCAACCGAAAAAATCATACCGTAAACAACTTTATGTTCATTTACAAATTCATGAATCAATTCATAGCCTAATATTCCATTATAAAATTGAAAAGTGCTCTTAAGATTTTTTGTACTGAAGCAAACATGAGACAGGCAACTTTCAATTGGCAAAATTCAATCCTTTCAAGTGAGGGTACATTAACATAAGTACTGACACGAACCACGATCATTTAGGTAAAACGATATACTCATCATCTAATTTGATCTGCCAACTTTAATCATTTTTTTTCTATTGGTGTACTTGACCCTAGGTTTACCTAGATTTGTTCCTTGGAAGATTTCAGAAAAGTTTATTGCTTCCCATGCTGTTTGATCAATTACCTCATGCCCTGATTTTAATAATGCGGTGATTCCTTCACTAGTTTTTGGTTCTTTTAAATTTTCAATAATTAGATCAACTACATCATTAGAATCACTCTTGTTTGTACCAATTACTCCAGTTGGCCCACGCTTTGCCCAACCCACTGCATAGACATTATGTTCAACATGCCCTGCAATATTACTTACCCGGCCACTTTCAATGATTACGCCTGGATATTCAACTGAGTCATAACCAATAGCAGCAATAACTATTCCAGTCTTGATTGAAAAATTCTCACTAGTTGCAATCACTTTACCGCCTTCAACTTTATTCTTCTGAAGCACAATCTCTTCAACTTTGCCATCACCCTTAATCTCAATTGGAGTAGATAAAAACTTTATCTCTAGTTTCCTTGCAACTCCTTTTTTCTCATGTTCTGCAATAACCTTCATCGCCTCAATATTGTTTCTCAAATCTTTCTCAACCTCATCCATCTCTTCAATGTGTTTAATCGCATCTTCAATTTGCTTGTGGTCAATAAAGACATCTGTGTTTTCAAGTTTTGGAAGGTCTCGAAGTTCTGGGGCGGTAAAGGCGGCGTGCTCAGGCCCTCGTCTGCCACAGATAATTACGGTTCGAATATTGCTTTGCTTTAGTTTTGCAAGTGCATGCTCTGCCACATCTGTTGGATAAAGCTCTATTGGATCAATCGCCAGAATCCTTGCCACATCCATTGCCACATTTCCAGCACCAATTACTACTGCGGTGTCGCTAGATAGATCAACCTCAACATCAACAAAATCAGGGTGGGCGTTATACCAAGGAACAAACTGCGCAGCAGATAGTGAGTTTTTTAACTCTTCGCCTGGAATTCCAAGCTTTCGCCCCTTTGACGCACCCGTTGCTAGAACTACAACATCATATTGATCCCTTAAATCCTTTAAAGATATATCTTTCCCCAACTCAACATTTGCAAATAACCTAAAGTTTGGCTCCTTAGCGATCTTTTCAAATACCTTTGAGACTGTTTTTATCTTTGGATGATCGGGAGCAACGCCGCTTCTGACTAAACCCCAAGGTGTTGGCAAGCGCTCAATCATGTCGATTGCAAATGAGAGATCATCGCTCTGTGCTTTTTGAAATGCTTGCGCGGTGAAGTAACCAGCAGGGCCTGCTCCAACTATTGCGACTTTATAGGTTGACAACTTTCCCCCAGCTTCACTTTTGTTCTTATTAATAATGGCGGAGACGAGAGGATTTGAACCTCCGAAACCCTTTAGGGGTTAACCTCATTAGCAGTGAGGCGCACTAGACCGGGCTATGCGACGTCTCCAACTGTGCAAGATTACCGCTGTTTACTCATCTCTAGCCAATTTAAGCCTCTTAGGTAGGCTTATCAAATGAATTCAGATAGTAGCAACAATAATGAAAAGGGTGTTGAAGTGAGAACCCATGACATTCCAGTAGCTGATGCAATGAGTGAGTTTATGAAGCAAGGTTGGGCAGAATCCCCACTTACTGGTATCACACCACACCCATCAATTCCATACACAAAACTACGCAGAGATAAGTTGTCTAAACAATATGTGGGCAAGAGATTAATTTTTCCATCAGGTTCATTAAAGGTAAGAAGCAATGATTCTGATTACCAATTCAGAGCTCACTCTGCCTTTAGTTGGTTTACTGGCATTATTGCATCAGATTGTGTTCCAGACTCTTTATTTGTAATGGAGCCAACTAACTCAGGCCATGCAGCGTTGTTGTTTATTCACCCAAGGTCACCCCGAAATGACAATGAGTTTTATAAGAACACAAGATATGGCGAGTTTTGGGTTGGTAGAAGAATGACGCTGGAGGAGACTGAAACTAAGTATGGAATCACGGTAAGACAAATTGAATCTATTGAAGAGTTTTTAAAGGACAAAAAAGAGAGCTTACTTGTCCGTGGTGAAGATTCTGCAATTGATAAGTTGGTTGAAGAAAATACTGAGGGTGAAAAAGAGTTCTTAAATTACATCTCAGTTATGAGAGCTGTTAAAGATAAGTATGAGATTGATGAGATGCAAAAGGCAGTTGATGCAACAGTTCGTGGTTTTGCCGATATGGTCCGTGTTTTTCCAGCAGCAACATCGGTGGCAAGAGGTGAGCGAGTAATTGAGGCAGCCTTTTATGGCAGAGCAAGGTTAGAAGGAAATGACAATGGGTATCCAAGCATTGTCGCATCTGGCGCGCATGCATGTGTGCTGCATTGGATTAAAAATGATGGTGATGTGTTACCAGGAGATTTAATTTTAATTGATGCCGGTGTTGAGGTTGAATCTCACTACACAGCAGATATAACTAGAACCTTTCCAGTAAATGGAAAATTCACCGAAGCACAACGAAAGATTTACATGATTGTTTATAGAGCCCAACAAGCAGGAATTGCGGCTGTGAAACCTGGGGCGAGATTTAAAGATTTTCACGCTGCCTGCATGGTTGAGATTGCAAAGGGGGCGGAGGAGCTTGGCGTGCTGCCAATGAGTGCTGAGGAATCTTTGCATGAGGAAAATGGCTTACATAGAAGATGGCAGTTTCATGGCTCAGGACACCACTTAGGTATTGATGTTCATGATTGCGCTCATGCTAGAAAAGAGCAGTACGCAGATGCGGTATTAGAGGCGGGCATGATTTTAACTGTTGAGCCTGGTTTTTATATTCAACCTGATGACACATTATTCCCTGAAGAATTTCGTGGAATCGGTATTCGAATTGAGGACGATATTTTAGTTACAGAATCAGGAGCCAAGATATTAAGTAACGCACTTCCTCGTCACCCAGATGAGGTTGAGGCTTATATGGCAAAACTACTTAAGTAACAATTAGTTACTGCTTGTAGTTTTAACCTCCACAATCTCCCAAGGCGCACCATCACAGCAATTAGTCTTCATATGGCAATTAGGGCATAGCCATCTTGTTGCTATTGGATCATAAGGAATACTGCAGAAATCACAAGGCATTTGGTTATTAGCACCCATTTGTAATTAACTCTTTTTGCTCTTAAATGCCCGATTTATTATTGTGGTAACAATTGAGATTATCAAAGATGCAAAGAGTGCTGATTTAAAATCCACAACAGCTAATCGCTCACTCCACCTAGCAGTTAACATCAACATTGCAGCATTTACTACAAAGGTAAAAAGACCTAAAGATAATAAAATAGCGGGTAGTGTTAGTAACTTAACTAATGAGCCAATAACCCCATTTATGAGACCAAATAGAAGTGCCACCCATAGATAACTCCAAGCACCACCATTAACAGTTATGCCATCAAGGAGAGAGGTTGCTGCCCAAAAGGCTAGTGCGCCAGCGATAAGGCGAACAATTAAATTCACGCATTAAAGGATACCCTCACGCTTGCGAATCTTTGATCCAAGCCATCTAACTGGGTCATACTTAACATCAACTACCCGCTCCTTCATCGGGATAATTGCGTTATCGGTAATCTTTATATGCTCAGGGCAAACCTCAGTACAACATTTAGTGATGTTACACATCCCAAGGCCATGCTCAGCTTGTGCCTTTTGCTTACGATTTTTTAAGATATCAAGTGGGTGCATATCAAGCTCAGCTAGCCTGATGAAAAATCTTGGACCCGCAAATGATTTCTTATTCTCTTCGTGGTCTCGAATAACATGGCAGGTGTCTTGGCATAAGAAGCACTCAATACATTTTCTAAATTCTTGGCTCCTTTCAACATCAACCTGTGCCATTCGAACCTCACCCGCTTTTAAGCCAACAGGTGGGGTAAAGGAGTCAACCTCCATCGCCTTCTTATAATTAAATGAAACATCAGTTACTAAATCTTTAATTACTGGAAATGCCCTAAGTGGGGTAACGGTGATGGTTTCACCCTCTTCAAAGTTTGCTACCTGTGTCATACAAGCAAGACGTGGCTTTCCATTAATCTCCATTGAACATGAGCCACACTTACCTGCTTTGCAATTCCAACGAACCGCTAAGTCCCCAATCTGAGTTGCCTGCACTCGGTGAATTACATCAAGGACTACTTCACCCTCATTAGCCTCAACCTCAACATCTTTTAACGCACCATCCTTTGCATCCCCGCGCCAGATCCTAAGTTTTATTTTTTTACTCATGATCTAACCCCCACATTGTTTGGTAATTCCTCTTTACTTAAATACTTCTCAAGCTCATGGATATCAAAGAGATCAAATAATTCATTTGGCATCTTTGGAAGTTTTTGTTGTTTAACAACCACCTCTTTGCCATTAAAGGAGGCAATGTTGTTACGAGATCTCCACTTTGGATCCATCGCTGGGAAATCATCTCGTGTGTGTCCCCCGCGAGACTCCTCCCTGACAATTGCAGATTTTGCAGTGCTCTCTGCAACCAACAACATGTTGTCTAGATCAAAGGAGAGGTGAAAACCAGGATTAAATAGACGATCCCCACTTACGCTCACCTCTTCAATACGTTTTCTAATTGCAGTAATCTTTTCGATGGCATCTTGTAGTTCACTTCTTGTTCTAATAATTCCAACTAGGTTCTGAGTGATCTCCTGTAACTCTTGATGAAGGGTGTATGGATTCTCTCCACCTGTACGCTTAAAGGGAGCTGCAATTCTCATCGCAGCATCTTTAATTAAAGCATCCGATACCTTCACAGCTTGCGCACTCTTCACATACTCAGCAGCACCTGCGCCAGCACGACGGCCAAAAACTAAAAGATCAGAAAGAGAATTACCACCTAATCGATTTGAACCATGCATCCCACCTGCAACCTCACCTGCTGCAAACAAACCAGCAACTCCAACAGCAGCAGCTGTATCAGGATCTACCTCAACTCCGCCCATTACGTAGTGACAGGTTGGTCCAACCTCCATTGGCTCCTTTGTAATATCAACTCCTGCTAACTCATAAAATTGATGCCACATCGATGGCAATCGCTTTTTGATTACATCTGCTGGAATTCGCTTTGATACATCTAAGAAAACACCACCATGTGGAGATCCTCGTCCAGCTTTAACTTCGGCATTAATAGCTCTTGCAACCTCATCCCGTGGAAGTAACTCAGGAGGGCGGCGATTATTATCTTGATCTAAGTACCAACGATCTGCCTCTGCCTCATTATCTGCGTACTTATCCTTAAACACATCTGGAATATATTTGAACATAAATCGCTCACCTTTTGTGTTGGTTAAAACACCACCCTCGCCGCGAACAGACTCGGTTACTAAAATGCCACGAACAGATGGAGGCCAAACCATTCCAGTTGGATGAAATTGTAAAAACTCCATATCAACTAGGTTGCCACCAGCCTTTAAAGCGAGCGCGTGCCCATCTCCTGTGCCCTCCCAGGAGTTTGAGGTGATCTTAAAGGTCTTTCCAACCCCACCTGTTGCCAGAATTACTGCAGGAGATTCAAACAAGAGCTCATTGCCATTCTCTCGTTTGTAACCATAGGCACCAACAACCTTGCCATTTTCCTTTAACACTTCTGTAATTGTTACTTCCGCAAATACCTTTAGGTAACTCTCTGCATCCCCATGATCTTTTTTATCCTGTTGTTGCATGGAAACGATTTTTTGTTGCATCGTTCTAATTAACTCAAGGCCGGTTCGATCTCCAACATGTGCAAGACGTGGATACTCATGTCCGCCAAAGTTACGTTGGGAAATCTTTCCTTCACCTGTTCGATCAAATAAAGCACCCCATAACTCAAGCTCCCAAACGCGATCAGGAGACTCTTTGGCATGAAGCTCTGCCATTCGGTAATGGTTTAAGAATTTTCCACCCCGCATCGTGTCTCTAAAATGAACCTTCCAGCCATCTTTGTCGTTGACATTTCCCATTGAGGCAGCAATTCCACCCTCTGCCATAACTGTGTGTGCTTTGCCAAATAATGATTTACAAATAATTGCTACCCGAAGCCCTGCCTCACGTGCTTCAACTGCAGCACGAAGACCTGCACCACCTGCGCCAATTACCAAAACATCATAATTGTGCCGCTCCATAGGGATCTTCTCACTCATTGTTATTTCACCATCTCTTTAAAAGAAGTAGAAATTGGTAATGGCCCCACTTGCAACCTGGCGGACATAAAAGTCAGTTAGGGCAACACCAAAGAGTGAGACCCAAGCAAAATTTGGATGGTAGTGATTTAACTTTGAAACTGTCGTCCAAGCTTTATATCTAATTGGATGTTTTGAAAATGTTTTTAGCCTGCCACCCAATGTGTGACGGCAGGTATGGCAGGAGGCGGAGTAGAGCCAGAGCAGAGTGGCGTTAGCAAGAAGAACTAATGTGCCAACGCTCATATGTCCCCATTCACCCTCCTCATTTTTAAAGGCGATGATTACGTCGTAGGTCAAAATCACATTTAGTACTAAGCCGGCGTAGAAAAACCAACGATGGCCATTTTGTAATATTAAAGGAGCTCTAGTTTCCCCTGTGTACCTCTTATGAGGCTCAGCAACTGCACATGCAGGTGGTGACATCCAAAAGGAGCGGTAGTAAGCCTTGCGGTAGTAGTAGCAGGTCATTCTAAAACCAAGTGGGAAGATCAAAATAAATAAAGCTGGTGAGATTAAAAGACCAAATAATGTTATGGAGCCAATTGGGGTGCCAAAGTGGGCAGCACCTTCAACACAAACTGTTGATAAACATGGTGAGTAAAAGGGTGAAATTAAAGGTTCGGCAAAGTAATTCTTATTTTCAAAAGCCCTAAAGGTTGCATAGATAACAAAAAGAATTAATACTGAAAATGTCATCAATGGCTGTAGCCACCAACGATCGGTCCGTAATGTTTTATCAGTTAATATGGCCCGTCCTGCTGAAAATACGCCAGTCTTTTCAACTTTTGAATCCAGTAAGGCCATGGGCTTAGTTTGCACTTGCTCAATAACAAGCGCTAGGTGAGAGTGCGCTGAATGGATATGAAATCAACCACAAATAAATAATTAATGGCGGAGGGCGTGGGATTTGAACCCACGAAGGTTTCCCTTGCCGGTTTTCAAGACCGGTGCACTCGGCCGCTATGCGAGCCCTCCGTGGGCAAACTTACCTGCAAGAGCGGTAGTGCCAAAATTTTGCCGGTTTTATTCGGGCAGGGATAACAACTGCTCAATCACCTTTGCCACACCATCTTCTTGATGTGCATCGGTTTGAAACTTTGCATACTTCATTAAATCAGGATGTCCATCTGCCATCGCCCATGATCGACTTGCCCAGGTGAGCATTGAAAAATCATTTGGATTGTCACCAAATGTCACACAATCATCTGCGGTTAAACCATGTCTACTTGCCATCTTTGCCAAGGTTGCACCCTTGCTAACACCATTTGCTGATATCTCAAGCAGTGATTCAGTTGAGTTGGAGTGAGTAACGGTTGCAATACCAGATAACTCCTTTGAGGCAATTTCCATCATCTCATCAGATGAAAACTCACCATTTTGACATCTTGCTAATATTTTTAAAGCAGGGGCGGTAATTGCCTCTTCAATCTTTTCTACACCTACGTTATCTGCGCCAACATCCCACCTTGGCACATAAGCTTTTTCTCGATGAAACTGTTGGTTAACCTCAACTGCAAATGTAACTGGTGGTATTACTTTGCGTAATCTTTTCACTGTTTCAAGTTGTGCCTCAACTGAGAACAACCACTCCTCTAAGATTTGTTGATTAATAAAGTCATACAACATCGCACCATTTCCACAAATACCTAAACCAAAGTTAAAGTTCTCTTTAATCTCAACCATCCACCTAATAGGCCGGCCTGTCACAAAGTAGATATGAATACCAGCAGCATGAGCGGCAGCGAATGCTATTTTGGTGCGCTCTGAGATAAAGCCGTAATTGGCAACAATGGTGCCATCTAAATCGGTGCCGATTAACTTAGGACGCTTGCCAGTGACGGTTTTTAAAACACTCACGTGGCAACCAAAGTATCCATTCCAAGAAATGGAATTAAGGCCTTTGGCACTTTAACTGAGCCATCTTTTTGTTGATAATTTTCCAAGATTGCAACAATTGTTCTAGGAACTGCCACCAATGTGCCATTTAAGGTGGCAACTGGTTTTGTCCCCTTCTCATCCTTGTATCTAATATTTAACCGGCGTGCTTGATACTGGGTGCAGTTTGAGGTGCTGGTCACCTCACGGTATGCCCCTTGGGTTGGAATCCATGCTTCAATATCAAATTTTCTAACCGCACTAGCTCCTAAATCGCCACTTGCCACATCAATTACCCGATATGGAATCTCAAGTGAATCCATAAACTCTCTCTCCCATGCAAGTAATTTTTTGTGTTCATCTTGTGCATCCTCTGGTTTACAAAATGTAAACATCTCAACCTTTTCAAATTGGTGAACACGAATAATGCCGCGGGTATCTTTGCCGTAACTGCCCGCCTCTCTTCTAAAGCATGGTGAGTACCCTGCGTATCTAATTGGTAGCGTCTCTAAGATCTCATCCATATGAAATGCAGCAAGTGGCACCTCAGCGGTACCAACTAAATAAAGCTCATCCTCTTTTAGGTGGTAAACATTCTCAGCAGCTTGACCTAAAAATCCTGTTCCCTCCATTGCTGCTGGCTTTACCAACACCGGTGGAATCATTGGGATAAATCCTGCCCTTACCGCTAATGAGATTGCGTAATTAACCAGCGCCAACTCAAGGAGTGCGCCAGCTCCTGTTAAATAATAAGAGCGAGCCCCTGCAACCTTTGCACCACGTTCGGTATCAATTGCCTTAATAATCTTGCCGATCTCAACATGATCCTTTGGCTCAAAGCCTTCTTTTTTGAAATCACGAGGGGTTCCAATAGTTTCAATCACCTTAAAATCTGCCTCACCACCAACTGGCGCTGCTGGATCAACCAAATTTGCAATCAATAGCGCAATTTTATTTGCTCGCTCCTCAACCTCTGCCCGCTTACTATCTGCTGCCTTTACCGCTGCGGCAAGTTGTTTAGCGTTTTCAAGGAGAGAGTTTTTTTCATCCCCTTTAGCAATTCCCACCGCCTTAGATAATGTGTTTTGCTCTGCTCGTAATGATTCAAACTCAGCAATAGCAGCTCTTCGCTCATCATCTGCTTTTAGTAAATGATCAACTACAGATGGATCTTCCCCCCGTACTTTTTGAGAGTTTCTAAAAAGATCTGGGTTATCTCGTAATGCCTTTAAATCGATCATATGTAAGAAGCCTACCGATTACTTTGCTTGGGGATAGGAACCTAGAAAACGAATATCCTCACAAATTTGTTTTAAGCCAGCTAATGCTGCGCTAATTGGCTTATCTTCAATATGGCCTTCAGCATCAATTATGAAGTGGTAGTGGCCAAGTTGGGATCCAGTTGGCCTGCTTTGAATAAAGGTGAGGTTGACCTGATATTTTGCAAACTCATTTAATATCTCCAGGAGTGCTCCGGCATGATCAATTGCAATAAATACAGCCAACGAGGTGCGATCCTTTCCAGTTGCGCTAATTTGTCTTCCTGGCTTTTCCACCACCACAAATCTTGTAACTGCACCAGAGTTGTCACCAATATCTTCACTTACAATCTTCAAGTTGTAATTATTTGCAGCATTTACCCCAGCGATCGCTGCCTCATAATCACCATGAGTTAATCCTTTTGCAGCAGCTGCAGTTGATGAGGTTTCAATAATCTGCGCAGTTGGATAATTCTTGGCAATAAATGATCGGCACTGTGACTCTGCGTGAGGATGAGTAGCAATTGATTTGATACCTTTTGGATCGGTTGCTGGTAAGGTGAGTAAGGCAAAGGAAACAGGAAGAGTTACCTCTTGGGTAATTACTAAGGGCTCACCTATTGCTAACTCATCTAAGGTTCTTGCCACAACACCCTCTACTGAGTTTTCAATTGGCACTAGGGTTTTTTGGCAATCTCCCTTTCTTACCGCATCTAATGCTGCTGTCACATTGGCGTAGGCAATTAATTGATCACCACTTGAAGCAATTTTTTGTAAGGCAGCTTCGGTAAATGTGCCGGCAGGTCCTAGGTAGCCATACTTAATTGACATGGGTTAAGGGTAGCCGAGGATCTTTCTTGCTCGCGCCGGATAATCTGTAATTACCGCATCTACTCCCAAATCTTGGCAAAGTTTTAAATCATCCTCATTATTTACCGTCCAGACTATTACTTTTTTCCCCCTTCTAATTTGATTTAAGGCAAATAAGTGATCTGCCTTGATTATGCCAATATTTGTTGCAACTAAAGTGGTTGGGTTAAATCTAGCCAAATACTCTTTACTAATTAATAAGCCACTTTGGTATGGGTTTCTCTTATTTCGAAGTGTCGCAAGAAGTGAGAATGAAATAAGAAGCACCTGTATCCCACTTTGCTCAATCTCTTTGAATTTGTTTTTAAGTAATTTATGAACCGCTCTTTCAATCTCACCTCCAGTTGGCACAGGGTGCTTTGATTCAATTACTAAATCTTTTTTACTTTTTATTGCTAGATCTAGCAGCTGCTCTAATTTGAGTGGATTTATAGCTTTCTTTAATTGCTCATAATTTGTATCGGCAATCTTTAAATCTAGATTTGATAACCGCTTTGCATCTTTGTCGTGATAGCAAACAATCTGTTTATCCTTAGTTAATCGCACATCACACTCAAAACCATCTGCGCCTTGTTCAATTGCTGCCAGATAGGCAGCCTGTGAGCCTTCAGGAAATTCACCAGATGCACCACGGTGGGCATAGATTCGCATAAATTGCCCGCCCTTTCTTTTTCAAATCAATTATGTGGTGAGATTGGCTCTATGAAATGGCAGTTTAACTCCTTTGCACAAACAGATCTTGGTTTGGTGCGCGAGGGCAATGAGGATTCGGCGTTAAGTTGTGCCAATCTAATTGCAGTTGCAGATGGCATGGGCGGCCATGCTGGTGGTGAGGTGGCATCTGCTATTGCGATCAACTGCCTAGCAAAGTTACTACCACTACTTACCAATGAAGATATTGATCTAGATTCAAAAGAGGATCTGTTTCTAAATATCACCCATGAGATAGACCAAAAAATATTAGATAAGAGTAAGGCTGAGCCAGAGTTATCTGGAATGGGGACTACCTTAACTGCGCTTATTATTTTAGATAACAAGATTGAGTTACTTCATATTGGAGATTCAAGATGCTATCGCTACCGTGATAGCAAACTAGAACAATTAAGTTATGACCACACCGTTATGCAGGAGTTGCTAGATCAAGGTCGTCTTACCCCACAGGAGGTCTTTGATCATCCACAGCGATCATTACTTACCCAAGCATTGATGGGAGATTCAGGTCTTGATCCAATTCTGCTCACCTTTGAAATTAAGAAGGGTGATCAATTTTTATTGTGTAGTGATGGTTTAACTAATGTTTTATCTGATTATGAGATAAGTAAGATCATTGAGGCAAATGATTTCGAGATAATCCCACAAGCTTTCATTAATGAGGTTAGATCAAAAGGTGCACCAGATAACATCACAGTAATTTGGAGTCAGGTGACTACTGAAAAACAATCTGATGAGGTTAAAAAACTAGGGGCAGCTAATGAATAGCCCTATTAATAAGTTATCAAATGGCAGATACACCGTAGGCCAAATGATTGGCACTGGCGGCATGGCAGATGTTTATCTTGGCGTAGACACCAGATTAAACCGTGAGGTTGCAATAAAGGTTTTAAGAAGAGATTTAGCAAAGGATCCTGCATTTGTTGCTCGATTTAAAAAAGAGGCACTTGCTGCCGGTGGATTAAACCATCCTGGAATTGTTGCTGTTTATGACTCAGGGGAAGAAAATGATTGCCCATATATTGTGATGGAGTTAATCTCTGGAATCACTTTGCGACAGTTAATGCAAAATGGTGGGATATCACAAAGTAAATCACTTGAAATCATTAAAGGAATTTTGCAAGCACTTGATTACTCGCACAGTAAGGGAATTGTGCACCGGGATGTTAAGCCTGGAAATATCATGATTGCCGACTCGGGGGATATCAAGGTAATGGATTTTGGTATTGCCAGAGCTACCGATGATATTGGTGCAACTATGACTAGTACCTGGAATGTGGTTGGAACTGCGCAGTACCTATCTCCTGAGCAAGCAACTGGTGAGGTTGCAGATGGCAGGAGCGATCTCTACTCATTGGGTTGCGTGATGTATGAATTACTAACTGGCAGGCCGCCCTTTACAGGGGACACACCAGTTTCAGTTGCCTATCAACATGTATCTGCGCCAATTACACCAGCCTCACAAATTAAGCCAGCGCTAGATTCCAATATTGATCGAATGCTTGAGGTTGTTCTTGCAAAGGATCCATCAAATAGATATCAAGATGCTAAAGCTATGTTGGCAGATATTGAGCATGTAATAAAGGGTGAACCAGTTACCACCAAGATTAAAAGAGTAATTCCCCGCCGAAAGTTAATAACCACAATCACCTTAATCGCTACATTAATTGCAGTAGTTACAGCCGGTTACTTTATCTCCTTACCAGAGAGTGCGACATTAAAGGTGCCAAATGTAGTTGGCTTAACTGAGGATGAAGCAAGGGCGTTATTAAAAAGCTTTAATGTAAATATTGAACGAGCACCAGATGCAAAAATTCCTGTCAATAGAGTTGCATCCCAGCTGCCACTTGCAACCGCAGATGCTGCAGCAGGAAGTAGCGTCACCCTTACTATTTCAGAGGGGCCAGGAAATACCACCGTTCCAGTTGGCTTAATTGGCCTTTCTCTTGAAGAGGCTAGATCTAGATTAACTTCTGCCGGCTTACTTATCTCACAAACTATTGCAGTTGATTCAGATCAAGCGCCTGGGGTTGTAATAAGTATTAATCCACAACCTGGCACCACGATTACTGCAGGCAGTGGTGTAGTTCTTGAGGTTGCAAGTGGAAATGTGCAAGTGCCTTCATTAGTTGGTTTAAATGAGATTGGTGCAAAAACAGTACTTACCCAAGCGGGGTTTTTAATTCGAGAGATAACCGCATTTGATCCAAGCAAACCAATCGGTGAGATTTTAGCTCAAGCACCAGAGGCAGGTGCTACAAAAACTATTGGTAGCGTTGTCACAATTACAATTAACAAAAATTAAGCTTTTATAACAACTGGAGATAATCCTTCAGATCTTGTGCGAGCGCCCTTATCACCACAAATTTCTAACCAATTACCAATCATTTGGTAACCATGCTCTGTAAGCACAGACTCTGGGTGAAACTGCACACCACAGATGGGTAGTGTTTTATGTTGGAGCGCCATCACAACACCAGACTCTGTTGCACCTGTTACCTCAAGTAACTCTGGCAAGGTATCTCGTTCAACAGCTAATGAGTGATAGCGAGTTGCGGTAAATGGGGATGGGATATTTTGTAAAACTGATTTTCCTTGATGGGCAACAACTGAAGTCTTGCCATGCAGTAACTCAGGTGCACGAGATACCGTTGCACCATATGCAACAGCGATCGCTTGATGTCCAAGGCATACGCCAAGTAGTGGAATCTGTTTATCTGCGCAGTACTTAACCAACTCAACACTTACCCCAGCTGACTCAGGTGTACCAGGTCCTGGTGAGATTAAAACACCATCATATTTATCTGCCTCATTCACCTTGATGGCATCATTTCTTACCACTGTGCACTCTGCCCCTAACT